>ENA-OROE01000996-OROE01000996.1-human-gut-metagenome-genome-assembly--contig:-NODE-996-length-21644-cov-92.822502_pt1 | contig 21644 bp, 21 predicted proteins | sample MGYA00242126_ERZ509044 | MGnify/ENA primary metagenome ERZ509044 (study PRJEB26280, sample SAMEA2338716) | human gut metagenome | biome: human gut; feature: human-associated habitat; material: faeces... | reverse complement strand
GGTTATTCTGACGGTGTTGTTATTATTCGATACCGTGATGCTCAAAATGTAGAGACTAAAATCCAAAAGGATTTGGAGGATATATAATAATTGGCGTGAAGCATACGAGCCTTGACTACTTGTTAAGGTTCACCTTGCTAACTAATAAATGAAGAATAATTATCATTGAATATGAAAAAATGGCTTATCTATGTGCTTGGTATAATCACTGGTGTTATACTCACATTTGCTTTCGCATTTTGCGTTAATCTATCTAACAATTCGGGAATTATTGGACTTGAAATGTTTGAAGAACCCGGAGACTATATGGAACACTCACAATTTGAGGTGTTCCAAGTGGTAGAATCTGGGTGTGCATTAGCCCATGCCGATGACTCTTTTGGTGCAATAGTTTTCATTATACCAAATGAAAAACAACAGTTCTATGATGACCAGAAAATCGTTCTTAAAAACGACCAGTGCGCTCAACATGTGGGAACTTATAAATACAACACCAAAGGGGGAATAGAGAAAACTGTTCCGGCTGTTAGAATAATTGACGGTGTAGAATTACCGAAATCAAATAAAACGGTTTCAGCTAAGAATAATTCCGGAAAGACATTGTTTGACAAACCCGGAGATTGTGTAAGCCGGAAAAATTTTGAAGTGCAGGAGGTCTTGGAATCTGGTGATGCTATTGCTCTGGAAATTAGAGAAACTATTGGGGGACATATATTTACTTCTGATTTAGAAGTCTTAATATTAGCTCAAGAGGGTAGCAATTTTTACAATAAACAAATAGTGAAAGCTCCTCATGGGAAATGCGCAAGACAAATTGGAAACTATAAGTATCAACCATATAAATATGGAGATACAAAGGTAATTCCTATAATTGCTTTTAAGTAAGCATTTGAGTATTGCGATTTCATCACTCAAACATTCTGCATAGCGTTTTATTAAATTATCGAATAATCATCAATGCCACTCACATTTATCATATTCCCTATTTGTTTGATAATAGGTGTTGTCTATCTTGTTTATGTCAAACGAAAAGAACGGCAACTTATCGAACAGGTTACGCCCATTACTCGTGGCGAATGGTCGGAACGGAGAGTGGTATTGAATTTATTGAAAGGTGGTATTAATCCTAAAGCCATATTTCATGACTTGTATATTCAAAAGCCGAATGGGGAATACACGCAAGTAGATGTAGCCGTTGCGACAAAAGCTGGCATTATTGTGTTTGAAGTCAAGGATTATAGCGGTTGGATTTTTGGTAACGAACATCAGAGGCATTGGACACAGTTATTGGCGTATGGTAAGGAAAAACATCGCTTCTATAATCCTGTTATGCAAAATTCCGGACATATTCAAGCCATTAGGCAATGTTTACCGCAAAATCCCGGTATTCCAATTTATTCTGTTATCGTATTCTTCGGAAATAGTGAGTTTAAGAATGTTACTTGTAATGCAAACAATACTTTTATAATATATCCTCGTTCTATACGTCAGGTAGTAGCCGAAATTTTGATGCAACCGAATGCCAATTATGGTAACAAATACGAAATAATGGATGTATTTGCCAAGGCGGTGCAAAACGGCAATGACCCGATGATTGTTTCTTCACAAATCAATTCTGCTGCATATTATGGTCGCAACACGCCTCAATCTACATATACTATATCTCTCAATTCATTATTCCGCTTCGGCAGGTTCTCGCACAGAAGAAGATTTCGGTAGTCCATTCATCATCAGAGTTTTTACATCTTTATTCCGTTATCTTGTTCTCTCTCAATCTTCCAATTATATTTACCCTCTGCCACATCGCCCACCTCATTGAGTGTGTGGCGATGTTTGATTTCATCAAAAGGCTGCCTGTGTTCCGCATAGCCGCACAGCCATGCACCCACTGCCTTTTGCTGTTCGGCAGTTTCCCCGTACTCCTGCATTACACTCTTGATGTCGGCAGCTTCGGACGGGGCGAAGATTGATTTGTGCTGCTCCGTTCCGAAATGGATAATTGCATCAACGGCTCGCCTGAAGACTTCGCTTGCCTTATAGAGAATGTCAGCAAGCAAATTCAGAATATTCCGGCTTGATTTCAGCGCACCTTGCAGCAAGCGGATTGTCTTGTCTTTTTCTTCTGTGGCTTGGAACACCGCCATGTTGATGCGGTGTTGTTCCCCGGTCCTCTGCTCCTGAAGCTGCCGGACAGCCTTGTCCCTCTCCATGCCGAGTGAACGGTTCTGCGCCAAAGCCCTGTCACGTTCGGCTTCGATTTCCTGCTTCTCTGTGGCTAATGCCTTAGTCCGTTCCTCTACCTTGTTGTTTACAGCACCGGGAAACGCTTTCCTGATACGTTCGTTCTCGGCTTTCAGTCTGGCGTTTTCCTTTTCAATGGCTGCGTATTTGCCTTTGCCCAAAAGGTTGGCGATACCGGATTTTATGTTGTCCGTGCTCTCCCTGTCGGCTTTCCGTGCCCGTTCCTCCTTGTCGGCAATCTCGCTGTCGAGTTCTGCGCTGCGCCGTTCTTTCTCCTCGTTCCCGGCTTTTAGTTTTTCCTGCTCCGTCTTGGCTTTGTCCGTTTCCCGGATGAGCGCATCCCTCTCGGCTTGGGCTGCTTTCTTTTCGGCTTTGGCTCGTTCCGCCTCCTGCTTTTGCTTGGCGATGATGTAGTCATTCCGTTCCAAATGCTTCTTGCCTGTTATCTCCTTTGGGATGCCCCTTTCCATTTCAAGACACTCCGCTAACAGCGTCTGCATATCGCTCATGTCTTTCTCGCCCAACTTGCAGGATTTTCCGGTGTCGTGGTTCATCCAGTCCCAAACGATATGGGCGTGCAGGTTGGGCTTCCATGTGGCAGCGTCTCCGGGTACACCGTAATGTCCCTCGTCACGGTGGATGAATACCTGTAATGCCGTGATACCCCAACACTCCTTGCACACCTTACAGAAATGCTTCAACTGCTTCATCGTGGTATCTTCCTTGATTACGACAACCCCCTCTTTGATTGGGGTGCTGCCACGGACAATGGTCACCTTGCCAGTCTTTTTGTTTACACGTTCACGGTCTTTGGTCTGCATCGTCCGACCCGTCTTTTCCTTGACCATTGCGGCTATCTGATTGTAATAGTCAGCCAATGAGGTGTCGCCAATTTCAGGTGCTACCCATGCCTCGTTTTTCGCCGTAAGGTCAGTACGGATGTAGAGGTTTTCCTTGCGGATATTGGCGAGATATTTTGCTAACCGTCTGTTATGCGGTCCGCTGCTTCTGACGAGGCAGGGCTTTATGTTGATTGATGTCTTCTGTGCCATAAGCTCGTTTGTCTTTTGAGTTTCAGAATGGGTTATTAGGGCTTAGCCTTAATCGGTGGGTGCAGGGAGAGGGTCACTTCCTGCTCCGGGTTCTTAGGGGTGGAAGCCACTAAGCGGAGTTTCCAAAGAGAGGGTCACTCTTTGGTCGGGTTGCACAGGGCGGACAGCCCTTGCCGGGTTCTTAGGGCAGCGTCCTAAGTGGGACGGGGCAACGCCCAGCCTCTCGGGAGAGCCCACAACTTCGGGAGCGTAGCGGAGAAGTTATAGTGGGCTATACCGGTGCAAGCACGGTTGCTCACACCACGACAACGGAGTACCGCTTGAAATCCGGCGTTTTGCGCCTTTCAATTTCTTTTCCCTATGTTCGGGATAGCTACGCCGTCAATCGTGCCGTCCTGCATCTCTTTGGGGCTTTCTTCGCCGTTCTTGTCAAATGCTATTCCTCCGCTAACTATGATACGGGTATTTCCGGCTCTGCCTGCGTCTGACAAGCCGATTGCCTGACCGTTGGCTGACGGGTCGGAAATGTCAGGCGAACAGAGGGAAGAAAAAAAGGTTGTTGTGCTGTCCGCACCTTGCACTTTGCTTTGGCAATCACTCGGTACGATACTTTGTACACTCTCCAACGGCAAATCATCCGAAAGAGGTGTCCGCACATCGCCCGGCTGTCCTTTGGCGGTTGCCGAAGGTCTGACATAATGGGGATTGGTCACGAGGACACCTCCGACATACCAGCCCGTGAGAAAATGCAGGGTATGAACGGAAGTGCGGTTGTTGGTTCGGGTGGTCAGCATACCGAGCCTGTTAAAACTGTCAATGAGCTTGCCGATTGTCTTGCGGTTGCAGCCCAAGTATTCCGAAAGTTCCACATCGGAAGCTGCGACCTGTCCCACCTCCAATACAATCTCAACGCCCTTGATTTTATAAACGGTTCTTGCCCGTACCGCTTCGGTCATTAGTCGGTGCAGGCACTTCTGCCTGAAAGCGGAGAATTTGCCTTCCAAAAGAAAATCCCACTGTTCGGCTGAAAGAATGGTGCAGTAGTGTATGGTCTGTTTCTCTTTACACATAGTCTATGATATTATGGTGTTACAATGGTCAGCTACATGCCGCCTGTCTTAAGTGAATCCGGCTTGCGTTTCTTGCTGCTGCGCAATGCCTCAAGCCGTCTGTTAAACTCTTCCTCGTTGCCCGTTCCCGATGTTCCGCCCTGCTCAATCCAAGCGATTATTTCATCCTCGAAGAAATAGAGTTTGTTGCCCCTCTTGTGGTAGGGAATGCGCTTGTCGGATGTCATGGCGTAAATGGTGGAACAGGATTTGTTAAGCAAGGTTGCCACATCGTCCAAAGTGAGCAACCGCCTTTCCTGTTTCTGCCCTGTATTGCCCAGCACTCTCTCCACCTTATCCGCAAGCTGCCCGACCTTTTCAATCAGCATGGAAACAGCCTGCGGGAGTTGTTCAAATGTGATGTTATCCATATATCTGTCTCCTTGTTTTATCCTGTGTGGTTCGTTATTTCAGTGTAATCTGTTCGGAAGCCTTGCGTTTAAGGTCGTTCACCACGTCTGCATAGACCTGTGTGGTTGCCACGTTGCTGTGTGTAAGCATTTTCGATATGGTGTAAAGGTCTGTTCCTGCGGCAAGTTGCAGGGTTGCGTAGGTGTGCCTAAACCCATGAAATGTGATGTGCTTCGTTATTCCGGCAGACCTGATCCAGTCTTTGAGATACAAGGGGAGAATGGTCTGCGTAAGCCCCTTGAACACCTGCCCGGTGGAACGCTCACCGCACAGTGCGAGTGCTTCATCAGATAACGGCAGTACGGCTTCCGTCTTTGTCTTCTTGGTGACGATGTGCATACACCAGCCACCGTCCGCACCCCTGATGATGTTCTCCCACTGCAAGCGGATGATGTCGCTTATGCGCAATCCCGTAAGGCAGGAGAAGAGTGCGGCACTCCGTATAACTGGTTTCTCGCAAGGCGTGTCAGCAAGCATTCTCACCTCTTCGAGCGTCAGGAACTCTCGCCTTGTGCTGGCTTCCTTTGCGTGTTTCAGCCGTGGGGCGATGTTCTCCTTTATCCGCTTCTCCTCATAGGCGAGGCGCAGGACACATTTCAGCTTGTTCAGGTTGTTGTTGGCAGTGGAAGCCATTATCTTGGTCTTGGTCTGCGTGGTGAGGGACAGCATGTAGGTGAGGAAACCCTGGCAGTATTCCACCGTCAGTTCGTCAAAGGTGCAACTGCCGCCACAATACCTTTCAAAATGCTTGTAGGCGGTGTTCCAGTTCCGAAAATTGTCATCGTCCGCCATTTTGGAACGGAAATACTCCAAAAAACTCTCCTTCCCCCGGTTGCGGTCAAGGAAACCGTATTCCTCATTGATTATGGCTTCGGTTCTGCGGCACTTGATAAGTTCCGCATTGCGGAGCATGGTATTGTTGAACTCCGCCTCGAACTTGTCCGTGGGATTGGCATAGATGTATATGCCGAGATACTCCCGTCTTGTCGGCTTGCCTGTCTTCGGATGCCGTACAGGTGGATAGAAGTCAAGATACAGCGACAACTGCCCGTTCTTGATAGGTCGCTTCCTGACCGTCACTTTCGTACAAATGTTTGTCATATCGGTTATGTATTTAATTGTTTGATTCATTATCCTGTTCTCTTTTGGCTTTCGTGCTTGCACTGTTCCGTTCCGCTATCTTCCGGGCTGCGTCCCAGTCGGCTTTGAGATAGTAAAGGCGGTTGCCGTGTATACGTTTCGTCCTTACCCCATGGGTGAGTGCGAACCTGCGGACTTGGGTCTTGCCCAGACCGAACAGGCGCATGATGTCGAAACAGGAATACCAGTGCTCCGAAAGGTTGCTGCCCAGCCGTTCCGCCTCCTTCGCCATAGCCTTGTCCACCTCCGCTTTGGGAAAGCACTTGGTGGCGTTGGCTTTGATACAGGGTATCGAGTAGCGCATACGGAGATTGTAAAAGCGTCCGTAGGTATAACTGAATTTTTGGCATATCTCCGCCATTGTATAAAGGTCGTTCCCGGCATTTTCGCTGTCCGTGAACGTGCCACGCACGGACTGTTTGTAGTTGGTTGCCGGAATGAGCTGCCGTTTCGGGCTGCCCTTGGGCTTATTCTTTCCCTCTTTTTGGGAAAGTTCTGCTTTCTCGATGTTTTGTCTATTTACGTTCATCTTCTTTTTCTTTTTGCCCTGCTTTGCGAAGATAGAAACACTCCGCTTGCAGTAAGTTGTTTCCTTAATCATCAGAGAAAAATCCTCCCATGTGATTATCGTGATGTGGTATGACAGCCTGCAAGCCCTAAGCGTACCCTTATAGATAAGGTTGTACACGGTGCGGCTGCTCACTTGAAGTATGTTTGCCACTTCCCCAATGGTGAGGAAAGGTTTGTCTGGCATGTCCCAACCGAAGTTGCCCGGCTCTGTTAATTTGTGTTTAATTTGACGGTCCATAATCGAAGAAATTTGTTGCACGCTGTTGAAAGCTGTTGCACGTTGTTGAAAGGTTGTCGTGCCGTGTGCCCCCTCTCACGTGGTACAACTGCGGTACAAAATTACTCCAATAAGGGCTAAACACCAATAGCTGAATTTTCCGTTTGTTAAAACATATTAGCTGTAAATCAAGGTTTTACAACACTTGTTTTTGCAGCCGTTTGTCGCCGTTTTGCCCTCCGAAACTCCATGTGGAATTCATATGAAACGACTTGCCGCTGCCGCTTGGCCCGATGCAGAAAAAGTTGGCGTTGTCGGTCATCTTGACCTTGCCTTCCTTGCCGGTGAAGTCGATACACACCGGAAGCCCCTGACGGTCGGTGTAATACGTGGTCAGCGGTGTCACCTCGGAGGCTTTCAGATGCTCCTTGAAGAAGAAGCAGAGTGCCGCATCGGAAAGGGTCAGGAACAGGTCGTAGTCCGGATTGAAGGTGTAGGCGTTGCCGGGGAAGCTGTCCGTAAACAGTTCCAGTTGGTTGTAGGCGGTACGGGAGGGCATGATGCCGCACTCGTACAGCTTGGTTTCCAAAAAGGAGGTCACGGGTGTCATCTTGTCTGCCGGGCAGCTTACCAGTATGTTGAAGTTGGAATAGACCAGCATCGTGCTGTCGATGGCCAACCGTTCCAGCACTTCCTCGATGTCCGCCTTGGCTATCTTGTTGCTTGGGTCGGGCATGGAACCGTGACGCTTCGCCTTGGCTTCCAGCTTGCGGAGCAGCTTCCGCTGTCCGGGTATCTGTATCACTTGGTTGAACACCACGCAATCGGAATATGGCACATTGGTAAGGAACGAAAACAGGTCGGTGGCGATGCCATAGCCGTTGATGCTCATCTGCGTGTATGGCTTGATGACGGACGGCAGGTTGATTTCGTCTATGTCCACCAGAGGGAAGGAACGGATGACCCGTTTTCCGGTTTTCAGGTATTCGTCCGATGCCTTGAAGTTGGTCATTGAGAAGGAGCCGTGCCGGAAGTTGAACGCCATGAAGCGGTGGCAGTACTCGTTGACTTCCTCTTTATTGAGCTTGCGGTGTCGGATGTGTTTCTCCGTGAGGATGTCGTCCACCTTGGACACCTTGGCGTGGAAATCCAGCCATTTCTTGGGGTCGTACTGCACGAACTGGTTGCGCTGTGCCTCCTGCGTGACAATCAGGTAAGTCCGTATTTCCGTAAACTCCCTTCCCTCAAAGTACTTGAAGTAGCACCGTGTCAAGAAAGGCGCGTCTTTCGGCACTTCGTGGTGGTAGGCCTGCTTGCAGAAGATGTCCTGTTTCTGCAAGGCGTAGCCCTCCCCAAGCGTCTGCACGACATTGGAAAACACATCTTGGAAGAGTTGGTATTGTTCCGCATCGGTGCATAACTGCTGTACGGGGTTGGTCATTTCAAAAATGACGGACGCCTCGCCTTTGGCTGAAAAAAGGACGACATTGCCGCCCGTCTCTTCCAACTGCGCATATAGCCCGTCAAACGGTTTCTTCTTTGCTTGTGCCATTTTGAATTTGTTTTATGGATGATGCCTCAGGCCTTTGTAGACAAAGATGCCTTTGTGCCGTTTCTTGTTATGCAGCCCGCCACGCTGCTTGATGTAAATCGTCACCAGTCCGGCAACCGCCATGACCAGCATGGCGATGAAACCGGCGAGCTTGCCCAAGACTATGGAGAATACGATAAAGCCGACGAATGACACGCCGACAGCCGCAGCCGCCAGCGTGAGGAACCGTCCGCGTATGCCCATGAATTCCAACGGTTTTTGCAAGCCCTTGAAGACGGGGTAGCCCTCCTGATTCATCGTCATGATGGTATGTCTTTTCAGTGTTGCAACTACTTAAAGAACAGCGGCAAAGCCTCTGACAATGCGATGAACGCGATACACCCGCCGATGGTCAGCATGATGGTCTTTTTTACATCCTGATCACCGTTCTGCATCTTGAAATAGACATTGAAAGCTCCGACCAGGACGATGACCGCTGCAATGGCTTTCATCAGGTTGGAGACGGGTGTCTGGTACGAGCTGACTTCCTGTGTCGCCTTGGTAAAACCGGCCGCTCCCTTGCTTCCTGCCATCGCTTCACCGACTGATACGGTGAGTGCGCAGAGTGCCACGACACTGTTCCGGGCAAACTTGGAGTCCAAGAAACGCTCCCACGCGCATTGTACTTTTTTCTTTACTTGTTTCATCTTATAAAATGATTAATGGATTCTATCGCCAAAGGAACAGGTGTCGCTAAAGGAACGGTTATTATCGTGCGTTTTCGCAGTTGAAGATGACGGCACCCAAATCGCAGGTGCCGGTTTCTACCAACCGCTCGATTTCAACCATGAGGTTTTCTACTAAAATACCGTCTGTCATGATGGCTTCCCGATAGCCGGAAGGTTGTGAAGGCTTCTCTTCACCATCATCCTCTTTGGGCTTATCGTTTTCTGAGCCATCGTTCTGTTTTCCCGGTTCGTCACGGCTGACCTTGACGGGCTTGAAGGTCTGCGCTTCATCCGATATGTCTATGTCTTCCTCGGTGTGGTTTTCCTGTTCTGCCGCTTGCGCTGCCTTTGCCCGTAGGATGTCCATCACAATCAGGGCGGCGTAGTAGAACAGCAGTGCCACGAAGAGAAGAAATACTATTTGTCCGTATTGCATGGTTCTCTGTTTTATATGGCTGTCAATATGAATGGTTCTTCCTCGGAAAAAGGCAGGAAACGAAGCCCTTGCCGGATGCCACGGGTTTCCAGATTGCCTTTCCGCTCAATCTTATCGGTGTAGTACAGCGTGTTGGAGTCCCGGCTTACGATATAGCCGATGGATTTCAACTGTGCCCGGATCTGAATACGTGCCCTGTTCGACACCACCTTGATTTTGGTAATCGGGGCCAGTCCGAAAAGCACGTGCCGCCTTTCCCTGCGGATGATTTCACTGCGGACACGGGAGGTCACTTGGAAGTTCTGTTCCTTGGTGCGTTTGAGTCCCAGCTTTTCGATGATGCGGATGACGGATGTCCTGCTGATGCCCAGTTTGCCCGCCATTTCGGATAACGAGCAATGGTAGAAGTGGCTGCGCACATAGTCCGCACGTTTCGCCCATTCCGACTTGGTCTCTTTTTTAAGGCCCAGTTCCTTGGCTTTGCCTTTTACCGCCGTGACGCTCATTTGCAGGACGGTTGCCGTGTGCTTCGTTGATTCTACGGGGAAGAGTTTGGCAAGAGCGGCCAGTTTTTCCTCTGTCCATTTGTGATGTCTCATGGTATCAGTTCTGTTTGAGGTTCATAAACAGTGATTTCTTCTCTCTCTTGTATTGTGCCAGTTGGGGCAGGAATGTCTCAAAGAAGGCCCTGACGATGGCGTTCACCAAATCGGAACGGCAGCGGTTGTGGATGTCGCAGTCATCGAGGGAATCGGCAAGGTCGCGGTCCAACTTGCATACCAGCCGCTCTGCCTTGTCGTCCCGTGTGCCGGAAGATTCCAGATAGGTCAGGAAGTTCTCCCAACAGCCGCCAAGGGGCAAAGAGGATTGGGTGCTTGCCTGTGATTGCGGTTCTTCTGTCTCTTGCGTGCCCGCCAGAATCATGTCGGGGTCATTGATGCCTTTGGTGAGGTCGTCTATTTCAGGAATGATATTTGCCATTGCGTTCTGATTATGGGTGATTACTGATTGTTCTTGTCTTCTTTCTTCTGCGGTTTGGGGTTCAGGTTCTCCGTCAGTTGGATGCCGGTGAGTTCAACTTCCCGGATGGGCTTTGCCGTATCGAAGATGGCGGTATAGATTTTCTCAAAGACCGGGGTGACGATGCCTGCCTGCATGTCCAAAGCTGCCATTGTGCTGAACCGTTCCATGTCCGCCCGTTTGGGTATCTTCGCCGTCACGTACCCGTAGTTGGAGAAGGTGTCTCTGGCGTTGTCCCACAGCACCAGTTCCACCCGTTTGCCGACCCTGCCGTCATTCAGGTTGGGGATGATGAATAGCCTTGCCTTCATCCGGTCGCCCACGGCTTTCTTCAGGCGGTCAACGAACAGCAGGAAGCTGGCGGTGGAGGGAACGGTCATCAGGTCATAGTGGAACGGCACGACGATGATGTCCGAGTTGACGAACATCGGCACCAGTCCTTCGGCTTTCAGGCTGCCGGGCGAATCCATCAGCACGATGTCTATCTCCGGGTCGTTGTGCAGCTTCTCCATCAGGGAAAACATCATGTCCTTGTCCGTGGCTTCGCAATCCCACACTTCGTAGGGCATCGGCTGTTCTCCGTACTTCTTGATGTCCGCCTTGCGGCACTTCATGATGGAGTGCTGGAAATCGCAGTCGATGACCACCACACGGACACCCTTCGTCACCAGATAGTTGGCGAAGGTCACGCAGAGGGTGGTCTTGCCGACTCCTCCTTTTTGGTTGGCGAATGTCACGATTACCGGTGTCTGTATCATTTCGTATGCGGGTTTAATTACACGACAAAATTAGATTCTCCGTAACCCGGAAAACGAAATTCGCAACATTTATGCGCTTTCGGTTGGGGTTTCCGAATGATTGCAATGGTGGGAAACTCAGGTTTTCGGGGTGGAAGTGGCCAAAATAGTAACGTGAGAAAGTCCATTCCCGGATCTTCCCACGTTGCTTGCTATATATAGGTATTTCAATTATCGTTTTAATGTGCGCCCGTCATCAATCTCATCGTAATTGCCGTTATGCCCGACTTCCCATTCCCGTTTCTCGCTTTGGCTGCCACCACCGGTATCACGTAGTCCGGGATTGCGCAAAAGTTTTTTGGATTTTGGGATTGTTTTTGAGGATTGGATTTGCTTTTTCGGCTTTGGCTTTCGTTGCAGCAACTCCACGTTGAAGCCTTCCGCGTTCAGGTCTATCAGGATATGGCGTTTGAAGTCGATGGCATAGACCGTATCTTCCTCTTGGCGTATAATGAACCCTTCTTCACGGAGGCGGCTTCTGGTCGAAGTGGCCGCTTCCTTGTCGGCAAAGATTTCATGCAGCCGGTTGACGGCATCCGTATGGGATTGCGGTCTGTCAGGCGAGAGGGAAACAAGGTCGGGACGGTTCACCTTGAAGATTTTGCAGAGCATATCCCGTTCCGCCTCGGTCATGGGCTTGAACTGTTCCACTCGCTCAATGCGGTTGTTCCGGTCAATGGCTTCCGCCATAAACGCTTTCAGGGGTCGGGACTTGCCATCGTATGAATAGATGACACCTTTCTTTATATAGGCCCGCTGTTTGCGGAGCTTCTTGTATATCTCGCCCTGCGTAATCTTGGGGTTGAGTGTCAGGAGCCGATCAATGAAGTCCTCAATGCGGTCGAAGCGTTGCTCCGGGGGGGCGAAGTCCAGCAGTTCGTCCATTGCCAGCACCCTTGCCCCGTTGATGACGGTCTTGTTCGCATGGTCAACAATCATGTAGCCGTATGCCGCATCTTTCTTGCCGAAGAAAATGAGGTCGATGCCAAACTTGCTTTTCAGTTCCTTTTGCAGCTCTTCTTTGTTGGAGCTTACATCCCGGTACTTTTTGAGGATGCTTCTGAGTTGGCGGCAGCGTGCCCTGTCCCGGCAGCCATTCTTGTATAATGTCTCAATCTCAGAAAGAGAGAGTTCTTTCTGTACCTTGCCACCATGTTTGACACATATCTTGCCGTTCTTCTGATAGACTTCGTACCCCATCGAGGTGAGGACTGCCTTGAACTGGGCGAAGGAAGAGAAGGTGTATTGCTTGGCGGCATCCACATCCTTGTCGGTTTTCTGCTTCCGGTCGTTTCCGAGTATGCGGTCAATGGCTTCTTGGGAACGTCTCCGCTCGTGGTCGTGGGCTATCTTCCTGCCATCGGGTGCAATCCGTGAGGTGACGATGTGCAGGTGGGTGTTGTCGGTGTCGTAATGGGAATAGATGAGCAGCGGTTGCCCGGCTTCCGCATATCCCATTTCCGAGAGATAACGGTGCGCGAACTCCAGCAACTCCGATTCCGACAGTTCATGGCCTTTGCACGATATGGCAACATGGAATTGTGCTTTCTGGATTCGGTTGTTCCGGGAGGTGTATTCTTGGAGATACTTGACCAGTTCATCGGGGGTAGGTTTACCGAATGTTCCGAGTGTCCCGAAGTTTTGCATCTCAATCAGTCGGGCTGCACCTTTCGAGACTTTCCGTTCATTGTAACCGACCGCATGGAAGTTCGGGCTTCCGGGTAATATGGTTGCTATCATCTTGGGTTCTGTTTATTAGTAATCTTGGTACTCTTGATAACCGAATATTCGGATTCCGAGGTTCTATGTAATAAGGTATGGAGATATTCAGAGCTTGGTGGCCTCTTTCGTAACCTTATCCAGTTCACGTTTTATCTCGTAAAGTATTTCTTGGGTTGCCCGAATGGTAGGTAACAAGACTTCTTGGATATAGCCGGGTGCAAGCAATCCGGCTACTGCCAGTTCGTTGGCCCGTTTGACCGACTGGTTCAGGTTTCCACCTGCCCAAGACAGTTCGTTCTGGAACTTTCGGTAAAATGAACCGAGTTCGTTGATGAGTTCAAGCCTTTGTTTGGCATTGATGTTGGAATACTCTGCCAGTGCGGAACGCACATAGTGGGTTACGGAGGTGTAGGAAGCCGCTTTGTCCAATGTCACTCTTATCTTGACGTACTTTGTCTTTTGGTTCTTCATATCATGATACTTTAGTTGGTTGATATTCCGGGTACACTTTTCGCAGGGCGAAACAGCGATGAAATCGCCCCGATGCGGAGCAGTCGGCAAGTCACCCTTGGGATGCGAAACTCCGTTTTGCGGCCACAAGGGTACAACTTGCTTGACAAATCCTGCAACGCAGTTCGATGCCTTCCGGGGTCATTCCTGAACCAAAATTACCGCAACCATGCGCCGTGCAATGAAATTGGCAACAGAATACTTTGGGTGGCTTGTCATTGCAACCAGAGTTTCAAGAAGCGGATGTCCGAGAACGCTTGCACCTTGGTTTCCGATGTGTCGGGATAGCCGATGCTGGTTTTCGGAAGCACGAAGCGGTTTGTTTACCGGATTACTTGAATAAAAGAATCGAGTGGATATTGTTTCATATTCCCAAGCGGTTTAGTTCTATGTTACCTCAAAATCATGATTACGGATAACCGAGAAACTTTAGTTTCACAAGATATGGGAGTGGATAATATATCGCTCCCGATATAACGATACCCTGCTACTTTGAACACAAGTTATTCTGACTACAAGGGAAATGAATATCGGTATATCCGATGCCACCCACATCAAAAATACAGAGAAGCCAATAAACCGAATACGTATCAATGGTGGGATGTTAGTGCCGGATGTTTGGAGGTATTATCACCGAAAAATCAGGAATAACAGAAGCCGGGAAACAAGATAAAAATGTCAAATTTCTCCGAAAATAACAGTCGATATATTTCCGTATATCACTGATTTTTACTACATTTATGTATTAAAACGCCTATAAGAACAAAAGTTAGTACACATTAAAATTGAGTATCATGTTATTTGAATTATTATTAATAATATACCTGTTACCGGTCATCCTGATTGCCGCGTATCTATGTCGGTTTGCGATATGGCTTGTCAAGAAGCTGTTTGTGCTGGCTTGGTGGTTGGTCAAGTCTTTCTTTGCTCTTTTGTGGAAAGGATTGGTGCTGGCTTTCGCCCTTGCCATTGCGAATGTGGCACCACCCAACCATAGGGAAGAGGGACGATAAAAGCCGTACCCATCAAGAAATGACGAATACGGCTTGGTGGAAGATGTGTTAAATTTTCCCTCTCCGTTAATGAGGTGTTTCTCCGTTCAGCAGGCTAAAACCCTTTTCCTTTGCTCCTTTCATAGACCGCTTCTTTCTGTGTGTCGCAGTTTACCAAACGGAACTGGACGTTACAGCCGGTCGGAATGTCCTTGGGCAGTTGTTTGGCAAGTCGGTCTATTACTTCATCTACATTGCTAAAACCGATGTCGGTCAGTTCGCCAACTATTTTACCTTTGAAATAGGCACGTCCGTAAATCATTCTCTTGGGAGATATACGGAACAGAGCATCTTTGGATTCTTCAAGGTCAAGAGCCTTACCTTGCTTACTTTTCTCGTCACTAAAGAAAATGAAATCAATAATCTTCGCATTGAGCTCCCATGCCGGAGTGAAATCTAATTTCACATAACCTCTTGTGACCTTAAATCCATGACTGTGATTCATGCCAAATGCTACTTCATAGAGATTGGCATGACAATCGTTTTGTGCAATAGTAGCCCATGTATGCCTGAAGGTATAAAAACGATAGCAATCATCTTTTGTCATACCCATATCTTTACATATTTTCCGAATACCGATATTTACATTGGCATTGAAGCTGTCCGAATTGCTGTATCTGCTATGAAAGTTAAACAGGTATTCTTCATTTTCATCAGTAGAAAGATACTTGTCAAAGGTGGATTGGATAAAAGGTTCAACTCTCATTTCCATATATCCCTCGTCTCGGCGACTGTTCCTAACCTTTGCTCTCTTATAGCTAATGATACCATTGCGGTAATTTGTCTTTTTAAGCTCATACAGGTCAACGGAATTCATTCCACCTAAACAAATAGAAAGGAGTGCTACGTCTCTTCCCAATTCCGGTAGGGATGAAATCATTTTGCTTACAGGGAGCGGTCGATTGAAGAACTCACGACAAGCCTCTGCACTGATGGCTCGCTTTAATGTTGTGTCTGCCTTGGGAATTTTAATCTTATGCCAAGGATTGAACTTGATACGCACTATGTCACGCTCCTCGTCGTTGTACTCCGTTATCGCACTGTTAAAGATTTGCCGGATGCAAGTAGGGTACATTTCTTTGGCTCTGTTGGTCAAGGCAAGAGACTCAATCCACTTTTTCAATACAGTGGATGACATGTGCCCAAACATAATTTGGGTTGTTCCCAAATAGCGTTCAAGATGGCAGACGGCAAGTTTGTAGTTCTTTGCGGTACGGTCTCGCCCCTCTGATTCAATCTTTCTGATGAAAAATTGAGCATATTCGCTAAAGCAGAGTTCTTCATCTGCCTTTAGCAAATAATCCACGACTTCGCTGACGCTCCAAAGAGAAGCATCAACTCTGTTCAATCGGTCACTGTATTGCCTGATGATCATGGCACAGAATTCATTCACTACCGGGTCTGTAATTTCACCATTAGATACATGGTTCGCATCGACAATTTTATCTGTCTTGATGTAACCGGGCTTGCGGTTGTGTACGATTCGGATGTACACTGAGTAAAGACCGTCTGTTCTCGGCTTTCTCACCATTGCTTTTAATGTTGTCATACTTTTTGAATTTTAATTTTACTGCTGCAATAGGCTTTTTCCTTGGTGTAAGCAGGTGTAAGCAACGGGTAATTTGGTGTAAGCATAGTGTAAGCAAATACGTTCATTTGGCTCATTTTTTGCGGTCAAATGTACGAACCGCCCAAGCGCAAATCAGGCTGTAATTACCGCTAAAGCAGTGAATTACAGCCTGATATTAAGAATGTTTATATTAGAGTGTTATCCCTCTATTGCAGCCTGCGCCGCCGCTAATCTGGCAATAGGCACGCGGAACGGAGAACATGATACATAATTCAAACCGACTTTGTGGCAGAACTTAACAGATGAAGGTTCACCTCCGTGTTCACCGCAGATACCGCATTTCAAGTCGGGACGAACAGAACGGCCTTTATCCACAGCCATTTCAATAAGTTGGCCTACACCGTTTTGGTCAAGTACCTGGAATGGGTCTACTTTCAGAATCTTCTTTTCAAGATATACCGGTAAGAATGAAGCGATGTCATCACGAGAGTAACCGAAAGTCATTTGGGTAAGGTCATTTGTACCAAATGAGAAGTATTCTGCACGGCTGGCAATGCGGTTGGCTGTCAGCGCGGCACGAGGAATCTCAATCATGGTACCTACCTTGAACGGAATTTCCATTCCTTCTCTTTCAAACAACTCGGCAGCAGCGTCACGAATCACTTTTTCCTGAGCTTCAAACTCATACAGAATACCGGTCAGCGGAACCATGATTTCGGGATGCGGGTCGTAACCTTCTCTTTTCAGTTCGATGGCAGCACCCAAAATAGCCTGAGTCTGCATTTCTGTGATACACGGATAGGTGTTACCCAAACGGCAACCACGGTGTCCCAACATCGGGTTGTGTTCACATAAGCTTTCTACACGCTTCTGAATTTCCTGTACAGTTACTCCCATAGCCTGAGCCATCTCTTCCTGTCCCTTCAAATCGTGGGGAACAAATTCATGCAAAGGAGGATCGAGCAAACGGACATTCACCGGACATCCGTCCATAGCCTTGAAGATACCCTTAAAGTCAGCTTTCTGATAGGGGAGAAGTTTTGCCAATGCTTTTCTGCGTCCTGCTTCGTCGGGAGCCAAAATCATTTCACGCATGGCAACAATCTTCTCTGCATCAAAGAACATGTGTTCTGTACGACAAAGACCGATACCGCATGCACCAAAACTGCGGGCCACTTCTGCATCATGCGGAGTATCGGCGTTAGTACGGACAACTAATTTGGTATATTTGTTGCAAAGATCCATCAGTGCGGCAAAGTCACCGGACACTTCTGCTGCTTTGGTTTCTACTTTACCTTTATATACTTCACCGGTAGTACCGTTCAAAGAGATGAAATCACCCTCCTTCAGTACGATACCTTCTATTTCTACAGTACGGTTCTTATAGTCTACATTGATAGCTCCTGCACCGGACACACAGCATTTTCCCATACCACGGGCTACAACGGCTGCGTGAGATGTCATACCGCCACGTGCAGTCAAAATACCTTGTGCTACAGCCATACCTGCCAAGTCTTCAGGAGAGGTTTCGATTCGTACCATGACCACTTTCTTACCATCTGCTGCCCATTTAGCAGCATCTTCGGCAAAGAATACAACCTGACCGGTAGCTGCACCCGGAGAAGCGGGCAAGCCTCGAGTTAATACTTTGGCTTCTTTTAACGCCTGTTTATCGAATACGGGATGAAGTAGTTCATCCAATTTATTAGGCTCACAACGTTTCAACGCTGTCTTTTCATCAATCATTCCCTGACGCAACAAATCCATGGCAATTTTTACCATAGCGGCACCGGTACGTTTACCGTTACGAGTCTGCAAGAACCACAATTTTCCTTCTTGTACAGTAAATTCCATGTCTTGCATATCACGGTAGTGGTCTTCCAATTTAGTCTGAAGCGCATCCAACTCTTTATAGATTTCCGGCATAGCCTCTTCCATAGAAGGATATTTGGCTACACGTTCTTCTTCAGAGATACCGGCACGCTCGGCCCAACGCTGAGAACCGATTTTGGTAATCTGCTGCGGAGTACGGATACCGGCAACCACGTCTTCACCTTGGGCGTTAATTAAATATTCACCATTGAATAGATCTTCACCGTTACCGGCATCGCGAGAGAAACATACACCTGTTGCAGAAGTGTCTCCCATATTACCGAACACCATTGCCTGAACAGTTACTGCAGTACCCCATTCTGCAGGAATACCTTCCATTTTGCGGTAAAGAATAGCTCGTTCATTCATCCAGCTGCGGAATACAGCGCAGACAGCACCCCAAAGTTGTTCGTAAGCACTAGTCGGAAAGTCTTGGCCGGTTTGTTCCTTAACAGCTGCTTTAAAACGTTTTACCAACTCTTTCAGGTCTTCTACTTCCAATTCGTTATCCAGTTTTACACCTTTGGCTTCTTTTACTTCTTCGATAATAGCTTCAAATGGGTCAATGTCATCTTTATTTACGGGTTTCATACCTAAAACCACATCACCATACATTTGGACAAAACGACGATAAGAGTCCCATGCAAAACGGGGACGACCGGTCTTACGGGTTAACCCTTCTACTACTTCATCGTTTAAACCCAGATTCAGAATAGTGTCCATCATACCCGGCATAGAAGCGCGAGCACCGGAACGTACAGAAACCAATAAGGGATTCTCTACATCACCAAATTTAGAATTCATCAGGTTCTCAATGTTGGCGATAGCTTTTTCAACATCTTCTCTGAGTAGTTCTACAACTTTATCTTTTCCTAAATCATAATATTCTGTACATACTTCGGTAGTGATTGTGAAACCCGGAGGAACGGGTACACCGATCAGATTCATTTCAGCCAGGTTAGCACCTTTTCCACCAAGCAGTTCTCTCATGTCTGCTTTACCTTCTGCTTTTCCGTTTCCGAAGGTATAAACTCTTTTTTTCTCCATAAATAATGTATTTAAAGTTAACTCGTTCAAAAATTGTAATCGCAAAACTATACATATTTTATTTATTTCCAAACGAATTAATGAAAAAAAACAGCAGAAATTGCAATTTCTACTTTGCAATTTTAATATATTTCGTTTTATAGGGAGAAATTCGGAGAAAATGCTTATTTTTGCCCCAAATTAACTTATTTAGAAAGTGGCTAGAAAGAAGAAAGAGCTCCCTCTATTAGAGAAGGTAACCATAACAGATGTAGCTGCCGAAGGTAAAGCTTTGGCGAAAGTGAATGATTTAGTAGTGTTTGTGCCGTATGTTGTTCCCGGTGATGTGGTGGACTTGCAAATAAAACGTAAGAAAAACCATTATGCAGAAGCAGTGGCAGTGAATTTCCATGAATATTCTCCTAAAAGAGCTGTCCCGTTTTGTCAGCATTATGGCGTGTGCGGTGGTTGTAAATGGCAATGCTTGCCCTATGATGAACAAATAAAGTATAAACAAAAACAGGTAACGGATAATCTGGTTCGCATCGGGAAAGTTGAATTACCGGAAATTTCTCCTATTCTGGGGTCTGCAAAGACAGAGTTCTATCGTAATAAATTGGAATTTACATTTTCTGATAAGCGCTGGCTGACCGAAGAAGAGGTGAAGGCGGATGTGAAGTATGATCAGATGAATGCTGTAGGATTCCATATTCCGGGTGCATTCGACAAAGTGCTTGCCATTGAGAAATGTTGGCTGCAGGACGATATCAGCAATCAAATCCGTAACGCTGTCCGTGACTACGCATATGAACACAATTATTCTTTCTTTAATCTTCGTACGCAGGAGGGTTTGCTCCGCAATCTGATGATTCGCACATCAAGTACCGGAGAGTTGATGGTATTGCTTCAATGCAAAATTACAGAAGAGAGCGAAATGGAGCAAATGAAGCAGTTATTGGCTTTTATAGCTGACAAATTTCCACAGATTACTTCCTTATTATATGTGGTCAATAATAAATGCAATGATACTATTAACGATTTGGATGTAGTGGTATTTAAGGGCAATGACCATATATTTGAAGAAATGGAAGGCTTGCGCTTTAAGATTGGTCCGAAATCTTTTTATCAGACTAACTCTGAGCAAGCATATACCTTATATAAGGTAGCACGCAATTTTGCAGGTCTGACCGGAAATGAGCTTGTCTATGACCTTTATACCGGAACCGGAACAATTGCAAATTTCGTGTCTCGTCAGGCAAAGAAAGTGATTGGCATAGAGTATGTGCCGGAAGCGATTGAAGATGCTAAAGTAAATTCGGAGATAAACCATATTACCAATACATTGTTCTATGCGGGAGATATGAAAGATATTCTTACTCAGGAGTTTATTAATGAACACGGTCGTCCGGATGTTATCATTACCGATCCGCCGCGTGCAGGTATGCACAATGATGTAATAAATACGATTCTGTTTGCCGAACCCGAACGTATTGTTTATGTCAGTTGTAATCCGGCAACGCAGGCACGCGACTTGTCTTTGCTGGATACTAAATATAAAGTGGTTGCCGTTCAACCGGTAGATATGTTCCCTCATACACATCATGTAGAGAATGTGGTTTTACTTGAAAGAAGATAATTATGTCAAGAGGTAAAAATAATAAATCAGGCAAGCCCGTTGCACGGGCTGTTGCAAAGTATACTGTATATAATGTTAATGAACCTGCTGAATTGATGGATTTTCTGATGCAGAAAATGGCAGGAATCAGTCGTAGCAAAGTAAAAACAATGCTGACTAACCGGGTTATATTGGTAGACAATATAATTACTACACAATATAATTTTGAACTGAAACCCGGCATGAAAGTTCAGGTGAGCAAAACCAAAAACAATCGTGAATTCAAGAATCCGATGTTGAAACTGGTATATGAGGATGCTTATATTATCGTGGTAGAGAAGAAAGAAGGACTGCTTTCGGTCAGCACTGAGCATCAAAAGGAGCGTACAGCACAACATATCCTGAACGAATATGTAAAACGTTCGCATCGTAACAACCGTATATTTGTTGTTCATCGGTTAGACCGTGAAACATCGGGACTGATGATGTATGCCAAGGATGAAAAGACCCAAAATACGTTGCGTGATAATTGGCAGGATATTGTAACCGATCGCCGTTATGTAGCTATTGTTTCGGGAGAAATGGAGAAAGATGGAGGAACTGTTGAGTCGTGGTTGACCGATCATAAATTATATGTCAGCTCCAGTCCTTATGATGATGGAGAGGGAAAATATGCTGTTACACATTATAGAACAATAAAACGCGCGAATGGTTATTCTCTGGTGGAGTTGGATTTGGAAACAGGACGTAAAAATCAAATTCGCGTTCATATGTCAGAACTTGGACATCCGGTGATTGGTGATGAACGGTATGGTAGCGAATGTAATCCGCTAGGCCGATTGGCACTACATGCTTTCAAACTTTGTTTTTATCATCCCATAACAGGGGAACTGATGCAGTTTGAAACTCCGTATCCGGCAAACTTTAAGACTCTAATGTTAAAAAAATAGCAATAATAAGTTTTGCACTCCTTAGGGATATTCATTAAATATTACAAAATAAGCCAACTAATTCATACACAAAGT
>ENA-OROE01000991-OROE01000991.1-human-gut-metagenome-genome-assembly--contig:-NODE-991-length-21738-cov-15.482037_pt1 | contig 21738 bp, 20 predicted proteins | sample MGYA00242126_ERZ509044 | MGnify/ENA primary metagenome ERZ509044 (study PRJEB26280, sample SAMEA2338716) | human gut metagenome | biome: human gut; feature: human-associated habitat; material: faeces... | reverse complement strand
GGATTCTGCGCTATCGTTATGATGAAGAAACTATAAATTTCTTGTTGAGTATTCACTGGTGGGATAATGATAAAGAATGGTTTTTAAAACATTGGGACTTGCTTTCTGATATTGATAAATTAAAAACTTATTATAAGACATTTAGATATAATAAAAATTTTTAATAATAAAGTTCAGGTTAATTGTATAGGAAAATTATTTATTTGATTGTAAAATAAGTGATAAAAAGGATTTAATTAATAGTTGGAAGGTTAAAATGGAAAAAATAAGTATAATAGTACCTATATATAATGTTGAAAAATATTTAGATGATTGCTTAAAATCTATAATAGAACAGACTTATAAAAATTTAGAAATTATACTGATAAATGATGGCAGTACAGATAATAGTTTAGAAATTTGTTATAAATATAAAAAAATAGATAAAAGAATAATACTTATTGATAATAAAAATCATGGTGTTAGTTATAGTAGAAATAAAGGAATTGATGTAGCAACAGGAAAATATATTGTTTTTATTGATAGTGATGATACAATAGATAAAAATTATATTTCTGAATTAGCAAATGTTAATAAAGAAGATTTTTACGATATAGTTATGGTTAACTTTAAAGATGTATTTATAGAAAATGATAAAAAGAGAGTAGAATATAATAATATAGATGTAAATTCATTAAGTGGTAAGTTTTTTAATGATTATTATTATATAAAATCTATAGTACGTTCTCCGTGGGGAAAATTATTTAAACGAGATATAATAGAAAAAAATAATATTAAATTTCCTGTAGAAATAAGTTTAGGTGAAGATTATGTGTTTAATATGCAATATTATAGGTTTGTTAAGCAGTATAGATATGTAAATAAGTATTTGTATAATTATTTTCATAGAAATAGAAAATGTTTAAGCAAAGGATATACAATAGATAGTTTTGATAAACAAATAGAAATTATAAAAAAACAAAAAGAGTTTTTTAAGTTGTATAATATAAGAAATGGAGAAATAATATTAGGTGATGATTTTTTATGGCTATATTTCGAATACACCGTATTAAAAGATTCGCTTAATTATACTGAAAGTAAACAACGGCTAAAATTATTAAAAATAGAAACAAATAATCCAAAAAAAACTACAGAAACTAAAAGAAAAGATAAGATTATTTTAAGATTAATAAATAAGGATATATATTTCCCTGTGTATTTATATTGTTTATTAAGATATATATATCATTTATTAAAATGATATATATTAATAAATAAGTAGTTTATATTAGTATATAATAAAATATATAACTTTCTAGATAATTGGTTAGAGAGATGAAAATAATGAATGAACGAAAAATAGGTATATTGATTAGTTATATAAATATATTGCTTCAAACGATAATTAATTTTATATATGTTCCAATATTGTTATATTATATAGGAAAAAGTGAATATGGCTTATATCAATTAATTGGTTCTTTTATTGCTTATTTTAGTGTTATGGATTTTGGATTAACATCAGCAGTTATGCGTTTTTATATTAAATATAAAGCTTTAAATGATAAAATTAGTATGGAGAATATATTAGCTATTTCTACAAGATGTTATGCTGTAATAACATTGATATTACTTATTATAGGATATATATGTTATTTATTTTTAGATGATATATTTTATAATAGTATGACATTATCAGAGATTTCTTCAGCAAAAAATATTTTTATATTATTACTTTTTAATATAGTCGTTACGATTTCTACAATGATATTTAGAGCAATTATTAATGCACATGAAAAATTTTTATTTCTTAAAGGATTAGAAACAGTTCAATTGATTTTACAACCAATTTTAGTCTTTGTAATATTACAAGAATATCCATATGCTTTTTCGGTAGCTTTGGTACAAACTGTATTGAATGTGTTTTTAAGTATATCTAGATGTTTTTATTGTTTTAAATATTTAAAAGTACGCATAAAGTATCATTATTGGGATAAAAAGTTATTTAAGGAATTTAAAAAATTGGCACTTAGTGTATTTGCCGTTACTTTAATAGACCAGGTATTTTTTAAAACAAATCAGATAGTTTTAGGTATAGTCAGTGGAACGAGTACAGTAGCAGTATATGCAATAGCTTCGCTGATTTATATGAATTATATGGCATTATCAACAACAATTTGTTGTATTTATTTACCACATGTTATGGAAATGATAAGTAAAAAAGAATCTATGAAAATAGTATCTGATTTGTTTATAAATATTGGTAGATGGCAATATTTTTTATTAGCAGCTGTTAGTAGTGGATTTTTTATTTTTGGTAAAGTTTTTATACAATTTTGGGCAGGAAAAGGTTTTGAGGAGGCTTATTGGATTACCTTATTAATAATAATACCATTTACAATAGATCTAATACAAAATATAGGATTATCAATATTGCAAGCGCAAAATAAATATGATTTTAGAGCAAAAGTTTATTTTTGCATGGGGATATTTAATTTGGGTTTAGCTATTCCATTGGCAAAAATTTATGGTGGTATAGGTTGTGCTTTTGCAACAGGTTTATCTATGTTTATTGGTAATGGTTTAATAATGAATTGGTATTATTTAAAAATTACTAAATTAGAAATAGGGCGATTTTGGAAAAATATTGGAAAAATAACAGTAGGTGTAATTGTTATTACTATAATAGGTTATATTTTTAATCTAATAATAGAAGATAAGAATGTTATAATATTTGTTATAAAATTATTATTATATACATTATTGTATGTAGCTATAATGTATAAATTTTTTATGAGTATTGAAGAAAAATATAAAATAAGATGTTTAATTTTACGATTTAAGGATAAATTTTAAAGTTATTAGTAAATTTATTTATTGTATGAAATATATTAATTTATAAAAACTAAAGGTTTAATAAATTAATATAGAGATTATTAAAAAAAAATAAAATCAATAGAACTAATGTTCTAAATTAGATATGATTTTAATTATAAGTTGAATAATAATATTTTGAAAGAGAGGCAAGTAAAATAATAAATTTTAATAGTTTAGATATAGGAAAATTTTGTATGGCATTTTTTGTTATTGCTATACATACACATCCATTTGAATTTTTAGATCTACCTATTTTTTTATGAGATTATATGAATTAATATGTAGCTGTGCTGTACCATTCTTTTTTCTTACAACAGGTTACTTATTAGCTAGAAAATTAAGGAAAAATGATGATTTTAATATAAAATCTAATATTGTAAAAAAATCATTAAAGAAAGTTTTTAGATTATATATTATATGGTCTATAGTATATATTCCTTTAGCATTATATGAATATAGCTATAGTTATAAAGAACTATTAGGTTCTCGTGTTTTATATGACATAGCATGGTATATTTATGGATTAATATTTAGAGGAGAACATTTTAATTCATGGATTCTTTGGTATTTATTGTCATCTATTTATGTATTAACAATGATATATTTTTTGGTAAAAAAGGGGAAATCTATTAGATATATTACTGCAATTGGAATGTTTGTTTTTATTATCGGTATATTTATGACCGGTATAGTTAATACAACAAATAATTTAAATTATTATGAAAGTATTTTACAAAAATTAATACAATATACTTTTGGTAATGGTAGGTTAACTATTGGTTTTTTATATATTCCATTAGGTATGTTATTATATGATATAATTTTTTCTAAAAAGGAAGCATTTATATTTATTTTTATAGGTATTATTCTTACTTTATTTGGATTAAGAAATTGGTTTATGATAAGTGATTTTATAACTATATTAACATCAGTAGGTATCTTTACGTTATTATTAAATATACATTTAAAAGAAAATGATATATATATTAAATTACGAAATATAAGTATGATAATATATTTTATGCATATGTGGGTATATAGTTTATATTGCATGTTTGTATATAAAAAAATGTTATTTGGTATGGATTGTTTTGTTATTACGTCTTTAATTACACTTATTATAGCTATAGTATATGTAAAATATAAATATAGAAAAATAAATAATTAATTAATATAATGGTATTTAATATATTGTCAACTTGATAAGATGATTTAATAAGATATTTATAAAATTTGAATAGAAATAAGTTTTATAATTAAAAAAATTATATAAAGGAAGATACTGTTCGTTTAGATATAGTGTATAATAAATCAGGGAAAATGAGAATTTTGTTAATTAAAAATAGCAATAATAAATATAAATGATGATAATAATTACTAAATATCGAAATTAATGTAGATAGGTGGATTGTCGCTACCTATCTATTTTTATATGTTTAAGAAATTATTATAAAATAAATAGGTAAATTTTATATATGGAGAAGATAAATAATGAAAATATTAGTAACTGGTGGAGCAGGATTTATCGGTAGTAATTTTGTTTATTATGAATTAGATAATTATCCAAATGATGAAGTAATCTGTTTAGATAAACTCACTTATGCTGGTAATTTAGAAACATTAGAAGTAGCAATGAAAAATCCTAAATTTAAATTTGTTAAAGGAGATATTGCTGATAGAGTTTTTGTTGATGAATTATTTGCAAGTGAAAAGCCTGATGTTATAGTAAATTTTGCAGCAGAATCTCATGTAGATAGATCTATTGAAAATCCAGAAATCTTTTTGCAGACGAATGTAATAGGTACAAGTGTACTGATGGATGCTTGTCGTAAGTATGGTAATATCCGCTATCATCAAGTGTCTACAGATGAAGTTTATGGAGATTTACCACTTGATAGACCAGATTTATTCTTTACAGAAACAACACCACTTCATACTTCTAGTCCATATTCAGCTTCAAAAGCTTCAGCAGATTTATTAGTACAAGCATATTATCGCACTTATGAATTACCTGTAACTATTTCTCGCTGTTCAAATAACTATGGACCATATCACTTTCCTGAAAAATTAATTCCACTCATGATAGCAAATGCTTTAAATGATAAAAAATTACCAGTGTATGGTAAAGGCGAAAATGTACGTGATTGGCTTTATGTAGAAGATCATTGCTCTGCTATAGATTTAATTATTCGCAAAGGAAAAATTGGCGAAGTATATAATATTGGTGGTCATAATGAACGCACTAATTTAGAAGTTGTGAAAACAATTATTAAAGAGCTTGGTAAAAGTGAAGATTTAATTGAATTTGTAACAGATAGACCAGGTCATGATCGTAGATATGCTATTGATCCTACAAAAATTCATAATGAACTTGGTTGGCTTCCTGCTACTAAGTTTGATGATGGAATTAAGAAAACTATTGATTGGTATTTGACACATAAATCTTGGTGGGAAAAAATCATAAGTGGTGAATACAAAGATTATTATTTTAGAATGTACAATAATAGATAAAAATAGATAGAAAAAAACCTCAAAGAATATATTTTCTTTGAGGTTTTCTTTTAGTATGGTTTATGCATAATAAATATTGCAATCAAGTATCATATCATCTATTTGCTTATGATCTGTGTATTGCCATATCTTACAAATACGATTGGGATATTCAAGTTTAAAGCTGTTTTCATGGTAATATTGAGCAGACCAGATGGGAATATAATCTGCAAGTAGATTTAAGTCAATGATATTGGTGAGCCAATTATAGGAACTATATAGACCTACATAATTATAATCTAGTTCGTTTAGTTGATTGATGAAATTACCAATCATATAGGCTATATTGATATTGTTTTTGAGCATAGATTTATCTTCTGCATCATACCAGATGCCAAGTGGCGGATTTTGTCCATTGAGATATGTTTTGATTTGTTTATCTACCCAATTAGCTTCTGCTATAGCTTTATCAATTGTTGAAGCATGAGCATAATAATATATGCCATAGGGCAGATTATAAGTTACAGCATTATTTACATGTGAGATAAACATTTCATCTAGATGAGTGTATTCACCTATTTTGATAATAACGCCTTGAATATTATTTGCTTTTAGTTTTTGCCAATTGAGTTTTTCTTGCCAAGCTGAGATATCTACTACTTGAAAATTTTGCATAAGTAATCACTCCTTTAATGATTTACTTGCAGTTTAAATGAAGAAATTAAACCTTTTAAGCAAATTTGGGGAAATTTTTTGTTATTTTTATAAAAATTTACGATATGTCGAATACATTTTATTTTTATAAGAGTATAATATAGTTAATTTAAGAAAAAGCGAGATGATTATAATGCTACTTATAAAGGCAGTAGATTATAGGATTTTGGAATTGTGTAAGGCTTATAATTTGAGCATAAATGGCTTGGCAAATAAAGCAGGAATGCCACCTTCAACTGTGGCTAGCTTATTAAGTGAAAAAAGTCGTAATCCTACAGAAGATACTATTTTTAAAATTTGTATTGGTTTTGGTATGAGAATGGATAAATTTTACGCCTCAAATTTATTTGACCTTAAAAATACAAGTTTAGAAAATACTTCGCAGAAAATATATAAAGTTTAAATTCATAACTGCACATATAGCGAAAGGCAAACTATTATGTTTTTGGATAATAGTTTGCCTTTTTTACTTGCTAAGAAAAAATTTTTGATTTAGGGGTTGATTTTTGCAATCTAAGTTGCAAGTAAATAAGTGTAAGGAGTTGATAAGATGAATAAAAAACGGCGGCAAAAGATGTTATCAATTAAAGCTATGATGTATTTTTAAATTTTAAAATTAAGGAGTGATTTTTTATGGCAGATACACGTAAATTAACAATGGTATTTACTTTAGATAATGGAGACGATTTTAAATATAATTTGGCAGCTCCTAAAGATGAATTGACAAAGAGTGAAGTCGATGTGGTTATGCAGAAAATGATTGATACACAGGCTATTATCAAAAATAATCATAAAGCAACAGCGATTAAAGAAGCATATATCACAACTACTACACAAGATGTTTTAGCTTAAGTTTAATTTATAATTTTATAGTTCATTAGGAGGAATGTATTATGGCAGTTAAGAAAAACGCAGAATGTGAAATCATTATTAAAGTGGAAACAGGTACTACTTCTACAGGTAAAGCTAGCTATAGCAGTCGTAGTTTCGGTTATATCAATCCTTCTTTAGCAGAAGATGATATTTTAGATATCGGTCAAAAAATAGCGGGCTTACAAAAATATAATTTAGGTAGTGTAAATCGTCAGGACACAGCAGAAATCGCTGCAGAATAAGGAAAAAGGGGTGCGTGTCACCCCTTTTTCTTTTAAATTATTCTCTTGATGATAGAAAGAAGACGATTAGATGGAAAGACTATTAATAAAAGCTAAAGCTGGAGATAATTATGCTATACAGTTATTATTAAATAAGTATAAGAATTTATTAAATAGTGCTTCTAGACAACATCATTTAATATCTATTCAAGAAGAGGCATATGAAGAAGCCGTGATTAGTTTTTATCAAGCAATTAAGGATTTTAATGAGTCTTTAGGTGTGCCTTTTGCTGGTTACGCTAAAGTAAAAGTATATCAAGGTGTGCATACTTTATTTCGTAGATATCTGCGTATTTGGCAAAATGAAGTATCTTTATCTGCTCAAATGAATACAGATGATGAAGATGAAATAAAAGAATTTGGGGATTTATTGGCAGTAGATGAGGATTTAGCAGATAGTATTTCTTCTAGATTAGATATAATAAAACTTATTCATCAATTGCCACCTAAACAGTGTAAAGTCTTTATCTTGGTAGTATTTAAAGGATTAAAATATAAACAAGTAGCAAAATTATTGCATATATCTGTACAAGCTGTAAGCAAAAATTATCGTAAAGCATTAGCTTTTATTAATAAATCTCTAGAGAAATAAAGAATTAAGGTGATAATATGGAATATATTTTTACGTATATAGCAAATTATGGTTTTCCTATGGTAGTAGCAAGTTTTTTGTTATTTCGCATGGATAAACATTTGGCTAATTTAGAAGAAGGTATAAGACATATGAATGAAACTTTAGCTAAACAGGTCAATCATTAATAAAAATAAAAATAGAGATTTTCTTCATGATAGATCGAATAAATAATTTCATGAAGAAAATCTTTTTTTATGCTATAATAAAATTTGATTGTATAAAATTGTCACAATTTAAAGTATTTTATTTATTTGAGTAGATTATAGGGAGTAGATTGTTATGAAACGGATTCGCAAAGCTGTTATACCTGCTGCTGGTTTTGGTACTCGTTTTTTGCCAGCGACAAAAGCAACACCTAAAGAAATGTTACCAATAGTAGATAAACCTACTATTCAGTACATAGTGGAAGAAGCTATTGCTAGCGGTATTGAAGATATTTTGATCATCAGTGGTCATGCTAAACGTGCAATTGAAGACCATTTTGATAGCGCGCCAATTTTAGAAGCTGAATTAAAAGCTAAAGGTAAAACTAAATTATTGGAAATGGTACAGGAAACATCAGAAATCAATGTACATTACATTCGCCAAAAACATATGCGTGGTTTAGGTGATGCTATTTTATGTGCTAGAGCATTCATTGATAATGAACCATTTGCTGTATTATTAGGTGATGATATAGTTTATAATCCTGAAATGCCAGCTTTAAAACAATTGATGGATATGTACACACAAACAGGTGCTACTATTTTAGGTTGTCAACAAGTGCCAAAAGAAAAAGTTTCTTCTTATGGTATTGTAGCAGGCGTGCCAACTATCAATGAGCAATTGATGAAAGTCAATGATATGATTGAAAAACCAAGCATTGAAGAAGCTCCAAGTCAAATGGCAGTGCTTGGTAGATATATCATCACTCCAGATGTATTTGAAGTATTACAAAATACTAAGCCAGGTAAAGGTGGAGAAATACAGTTAACAGATGCACTCAAAGTTATGGCAAAACGTGAAAATGTTTATGCTTATAATTTCACTGGCAAACGCTATGATGTAGGCGATAAATTAGGCTTTTTAAAAGCTACAGTAGAATTTGCTCTCCGTCGTGATGATTTATCTGGAGATTTTGCGGAATACCTCAAAACAATTGTAAAGGATTTATAATAAGAATTATAATAAAAAAGGTGATACTTTTAGTATCACCTTTTATTTTATCTATATTAAATTTATGATTAATTTTCTGGGATAGTTAGATTATCTTTAATTTGCGATACTTCGATATTGATATCTAACATTATAGGAGCTTCAATAGCATAAATGCGATTTAAATTATTTACAATATCTTTATGTTCAATTTGATTGTAAGTTCCTTCATTGATGATTACAATACTTTGACGAATAGTTTCATTTAATTTATAACTATAAACACGAGTTTTTTCCAAAATATTATAAACTAATGTATAATTGTTTTGTGATAATTCACTTGGCGGTAAAGCGTCTTGTAGTGAATTATTAAAAGCATTTGTTTCATCATATAATCTTTGCAATTGACTTAAAGCTTCAGTTGCAGATATGGATTGATTTTCATAATTAGAAATGATTTTGTGATAAACTGTAGCAAATCTATCTAGCTGATTGATATCTTCTTTATAATCATTGTACCATGTTATAAAATAAGGTTGTTCATTTAAAATAGCCAAACGTTGCTCAGTGGAGATAGAATTTGAAGAAGATGGTATCACTAAAGAACTATAGACAGCTACAAAACAAAGTAAAATAATGCCACAAGGAATAATAAATATTCTCTTTGTAGGGTATTTTCTATCAGCTAAATAACTAGCAATAATGATAATAATCATAACAGCAATAGCTAGTAAAATATTCATAAAATTTTTTCCTCCTTATAGTAATGTTCATTTTTCTTTTATTAAAAGAAAAATAAATCAAAAAGAAAATATTTTGAGATATTGATTTTATTTTTATTAGTAATATAAAGGTGATTATAAAATTTTATCTATGGTGTTGTTTGTTTACTACAAAAGAGATGAACATATATATAGATGCTATTTAGATTTACTTTTCTTTCATGAGCAAGAAAAGTAACAAAAGAACTCTACCTCCCGATATCAATTTTACTTTGTCAATTATAAAATTATGTCTATAACGCTCTAAACTCGCGTTGCTCAAACAGTAGAGCTAAAACCATAGCCATAATTTTATCCTTGCCAATAGCCTACGGCTACCGTAAAATTCGCTAACGTGAGGGAGATTTGGTTATTATTTTTAGTTACAAATAATATGTTATTTCTTCCGCATTATAAAATTTAGCGGTAATCGCATGATTATTGAAAAAAATTATCATTGAATACGGTTTTTGCTTAACTGTCTGAGCGGAGCGAGTTTTAAGCATTGTATGAAATGATAATATTTTTCAAAGCTAAAATTTTATCTGCGGTGGCTTTCTTTGGTTCGTTTCTTTGCCATCAAAGAAATGAACATAATATATATTTTAGCATATTTTTTTAGAAGATATAAAATTTAATTTTAGAATAGAGGTGTATGGTTTGACTTCAAGAAGAATTATGTATTATTTACAGGCTTTTAAAATTTTAGCACTAGGATATTGGCGTTCTGAACAAAAATGGAAGGCTTATGGTATTTTAGTTGTTGTTTTAATTTTAAATTTAGCCAGTGTATTTTTGACGGTATTGATAAATGATTGGTATAAAGAATTTTGGGATGTATTGCAAGCGTATGAATTTGATAGTTTTTGGTATTTAGTGGGCAAATTTTCCTTGATTGCCGCTATTTATATAGCGATTGGCGTTTATTCTGTGTATTTGCAACAATTATTGCAGATAAAATGGCGTGAATGGCTCACTGATAAATATTTAGTGAGATGGATGGAAAATAGAGCTTATTATAAGTTGAAATTGATGGGAAAAGATATGGATAACCCGGATCAGCGTATTTCTGAGGATATTAATCAATTTGTAGCTTTGACTTTATCTTTGACGATTGGTCTTGTGCGTCAATTGATAACCTTGGTGGCATTTACTGTAATTTTATGGAATTTATCAGGAATTATGACTGTGCCTATTGGCAGTTATGAATTCACTATCTATGGTTATATGGTTTGGTTGTCTTTGGTATATTCTATCGTTGGTACGTATCTCACTCATAAGGTAGGTAAGGCACTTATCAATTTAAATTATGAACAGCAAAAATATGAAGCTGATTTCCGTTTTGCGATGATGCGTGTCAGAGAAAATACGGAATCGATTGCTTTTTATCGTGGTGAAAAGCCTGAGTTAGAAAATTTCTTGACTAGATTTAAGATTGTAATTGGCAATTTCCGCGATATTATGACTCGCCAAAAAATCTTAAATGGTTTTACAGCTGGTTATGGTCAATTGGCGATTATCATTCCATTATTATTGGCTGCACCGCGTTGGTTTGCTAAAGAAGTACAAGTGGGCTGGATTATGCAAGTATCAAATGCTTTTGGACAGGTTCAAGGAGCAATGTCATATTTTGTAGATGCTTATACAACTATAGCACAGTGGTGCTCTGTAGTTCGCCGTTTAGATGGTTTTAATCGTCATGTCGGTGAAGCTTTGGATTTGAAATCTGATTTAATGATAGATAATGCTTCTAATATTACAGTCGGTATAGAAAATGTAGATGTTTTCCTTCCTAATAAAAATAAAGATATTTTAATCAAAGATTGTACAATTGATTTAATGAAATATCAATCTTTATTGATCATGGGTGCTTCTGGCGTGGGTAAATCAACTCTTTTAAGAACACTTGCAGGTCTTTGGCCTTATGCGAAAGGCAATGTTTATTTGCCAAAAGAAGAAGAATTTTTATTCTTACCACAAAGACCATATTTGCCACTTGGTAGCTTAAGACAGGCAATTTCTTATCCTGTAGTTGAAGAAGTAATCAGTGAAAAATATAGTGATGAAGAAATAAAAGAAATACTCATAGCTTGTAAGTTAGAAAATTTAGCAGATAAATTAGATATTGTTGATGATTGGAGCAGAATTTTATCTTTAGGTGAGCAACAAAGAATAGCTTTTGTGCGAATTTTATTATATAGACCAGAATTTGTATTTTTAGATGAAGCGACATCAGCACTTGATGAAGATTTAGAGGGCAATTTATATGATATGTTGAAAATTCATTTGCCAAATACGAAAATCATCAGCATTGCTCATCGCAGTAGTTTAATAGCAAAACATCAGGCTATCTTGAGATTGAAAGAGAAAGGTTGTTGGGAAATCCATGAATAATCAAGAAATAGAAGTAAAAATGGAAATAAAAGATGAAGCCCAAATAGAAAATATACGTGAATTTTTGCAAGAAAATAAAGATCAATCATGGCAACGTATAGATATGAAGGCTATTTATTATGATACGGAAGATAATTTCTATCAAAAACATAAAATTGCTTATCGTTTACGCTGTGAAAATGATTGTATCGTAGCAACGTACAAATCGGGAAAAGTAAACAGTGATGGTCTGTTTGAACGCGTGGAAATCAATAAAAAAGTAACAAAGTTGACACCAGATATAAATGTATTTGCTGAAGATAAAAATATTTGGTCATTGATTAAAACTACAAAGGATAAAAAATTTTTACCGATAGTAATAACAGATTTTGTGCGTGAGTGTATAGAGCTAACATGGCTGGACTCTAAGCTAGAAGTGGCTTTAGACCTTGGTTTTGTTCAAGGAAGAGAAAATAAAGCTCCTATTTGTGAAGTTGAAATTGAATTAAAACAAGGAAAAATTGAAGATTTATTATCTTTAAAAGATGAGTTGATTAAAAAATTTGGTTTACAAATTTCCGCGATAAGCAAATATAAAAAAGGGTTGATTTTAGCAGGACAAATTTAATGTCCTGCTTTTTTTATTATTTTTTTAAAAAATAATAAAAAAAGCAGGATTTACAAAATTTATATAGAATTGTAATACTGTCAAATGAAAATGTAACGAATTTTATTTATTTGAGAAGTTTTTATAAAAAAAGGAGTTGTGTAAATCTATTTAATCTAAATTTTATAAAATGTACGACAATTGTTAAGATTGTTAAGTTTTTATGAGTAATTTGTTATATTTATGTAAATTTTAATTGTTTTTATAGATTAATTCCTGCATTTTTATCTAAATTGACAAGATGTGTAGACTATGTTTATTTTTTCAGGAGGTTTTATATTATGAGAAAAACAGAATGCTTAGCCATGATATTGGCTGGTGGTCAAGGGAGTAGATTAGGAGCTTTAACTAAAAATATAGCTAAACCAGCTGTGCCATTTGGTGGAAAATATCGTATCATCGACTTTCCATTGAGTAACTGTGCAAATTCCGGCATTGAAACAGTAGGTGTACTTACTCAATATCGTCCACTAGAATTGCATACATACTTAGGTACTGGTGAAGCATGGAATCTTGACCGCAAAAATGGTGGTGTATATATTTTACCTCCATATGCTAGAGAAAAAGGTGCAGATTGGTACAAAGGCACAGCAGATGCAATTTACCAAAATATTAATTTTATCAATAAAGCTAATCCAGACTATGTTTTAATCTTATCTGGTGACCATATTTATACAATGGATTATGCTAAAATGATTGAAGCACATAAAATGAATAAAGCAGAAGCTACAATCGGTGTAATTAAAGTTCCAATGAAAGAAGCTTCTCGTTTTGGTATTATGAGCACAGATAAAGAAGGTCGTATTACTAAATTTGCCGAAAAACCTGCTAAACCAGAAAGCAATTTAGCTTCTATGGGTATTTATATCTTTAGTTGGAATTTCTTACGTGAATACTTAGAAAATGATGCTAAAGATGAAACTTCTAGTCATGACTTTGGTAAAAATATTATTCCAAAAATGTTAGCTGACCAAGCTAGATTATATTCTTATGCATTTGAAGGTTATTGGAAAGATGTAGGAACAATCGATAGCCTTTGGGAAGCAAACATGGATTTATTAAAAGAAAAACAACCATTTGAAATGAATGGTAAATGGAAAATTTATTCCGTGGATATGGCTATGCCACCTCATTATGTAGGACCAAAAGCTAAAATTAAAAATTCTCTTGTAAGTGAAGGTTCTATGATTTGCGGTGAAGTAAAAAATTCTGTTATATTCCCAGGTGTACGCATTGCTAAAGGTGCAAAAGTAAGCAATTCTGTAATTATGCCATTTGCAAAAATTGAAGCAGATGCTGTTGTTGAAAAAGCTATTGTAGCTCAAAATAGCAAAATTGAAGCAACTGCTCAAGTAGGTAGTGACGATGGCACTATTGTAGTAATTCCTGAAGGTGAAACTGTACGACCAATGGTTGTTTCCGATGCAACTGAAAATGTAAATGTGGGATAAAATAAGAGAGGGATATAATTATGAAAAATGTTCTCGGAATAATGGATTTATATGAAGACGATAAACAAATAAGAACACTTACAACAAAAAGACCTGTTGCAACATTACCTTTTGCAGGTCGTTATCGTTTATTAGACTTTGCTTTATCTAGCATGGTTAACTCTGGTATTACAAAAATTGGTATGATGATGCCAGCAAAATCTCGTTCTATCTTAGACCATCTTCGTTCTGGTAAAGACTGGGATTTAGCACGTCGTCATGATGGTTTATTCTATTTACCAGCTATAAAAATGGATAAAGATAGCCGTAATGGTAACTTACAGTCTTTCTATAGACATATGAGCTTTATCAGACAGTCTGAACAAGAATATGTATTAATCTGCAACAGCCGTTTTGTTTATAATATAGACTTTACTACAGCTCTTCGTTTCCATCAGAATACTGGTGCTGATATCACTATGGTTTACCATATTGAAAATAAAGAACGTCCAGACAATGCAACTATTTTACAGACTGGTGAAAATGGTCTTGTTACAGAAATTGCTAACCGTCCAGCTGTTTATGAAAATTCCAAAGTATTCATGGGTATTTATTTAATGTCCCGTAAAAAATTCATGGAAATCATATCTACAGCATATGAACGTGGTGGCTATGATTTCTTGATTGATGGTATTTTACGTCATCAGGATAATTTAAATATTTATGGCTTCCAACATGAAGGTTATGTATCTGAAATCTGCTCTACAAGTTCCTATTTCAAAACTAATATGGACTTGTTAGAACCAGAAATTTGGGAAGAATTATTCATGGGTTATAACCCAATCTATACAAGAGTTCGTGATGAAGCTCCTGTACAGTACAAAAAACAAGCAAAAGTTAATAATTCTTTAGTTGCAAATGGTTGCGTAATTGAAGGTTCTGTAGAAAACAGTATCTTATTCCGTGGTGTTAAAATCGGAAAAGGCGTTCAAGTTAAAAATAGCGTAATCATGCAGAATTGTGAATTACAAGATGATGCTCTAGTAGAAAATGTAATTTGCGATAAAAATGTAGTAGTATCCGATGGTAAATGGTTAAAAGGTGCTGAAAATTATCCATTGATCATTGAAAAAAATACAGTTATTTGATTAACAAAAGATAAGATATTAAAATAATATAGGTTAAAAAATATAGTAATTATAAATATATATAATATAAATTATATAATATAAATTATATAATATAAAATATTAATATATAGGTTTTGGTTTTTTTAGAAATATAGAGTTTTTATTTCAGGGTAGTGCGATTAAGGTAAAAACTTATAGGGGGAAGTAATAGTGAGTGTAGGAATAATCAATAAGCAAATTGAAGAGAGAGCTTCATTACAGAAAAATTTCTTAAAAACAGCAAATATGTTATTTGGTAAAGATTGGAATGAATTAACTAAAGAAGAATTATATCAGACTTTAGTTAGAACAGTTCGTCAGTACATCAGTGAAAACTGGATTATGACTAATAAATACTATGAAGAAAATCAATGCAAAGAAGTATATTATTTTTCCATTGAATTCTTATTAGGTCGTCTATTAAATACAAACTTGATCAATCTTGATATGAAAGAAATCTGTAAAGAAGCCTTGAAAGACTTGAATATTGATATTACAGAACTCTTTAAACAGGAACCAGATGCAGGTTTAGGTAATGGTGGTCTTGGCCGTCTTGCTGCTTGCTTTATTGATTCTTTGGCTTCCTTAGGCCTTCCAGGTCATGGTTGTACTATCCGTTATCAATATGGTCTGTTTGAACAAAAAATAATAGATAATCAACAAGTTGAAATTCCTGATAATTGGCTTAAAAATGGTTTCGCTTGGGAATATCGCAAAGCTGACAAAGAAGTTGATGTTCATTTTGGCGGTAATGCTTATATGGCTCAACAAGAAGATGGTTCTTTAAAATTAGTTCATGAAGGATATAATACAGTTGCAGCTGTTCCTTATGATGTGCCAATCGTAGGTTACCACAATAATGTAGTAAATACTCTTCGTCTTTGGAATGCTGAAGTTCCTCAAGATTTTGCTTCTTTATCAGGTACTAGAGAACAGTTACAAGAAAGATTGCGTCAATCTTATCGTGTACAAGCAATCACTTCTTGCTTGTATCCAGAAGATAGCTCCTATGAAGGTAAAATGCTTCGTTTGACTCAAGAATATTTCTTTGTATCTGCAGGCGTTCAAAGTATTGTTCGTCATTATAAACGCCGTAAGGGTGATTTAAAAGATTTTGCGAAAAAAATTGCTATTCATATCAATGATACTCATCCAGCAATGGCAATTCCTGAACTTATGCGCGTACTCATTGACCAAGAAGGTATGGATTGGGATACTGCTTGGGATATCACTAAAAATACAGTAGCTTATACTAACCATACAATTATGCCAGAAGCATTAGAAACTTGGCCAAGTGATATGTTAAAAAATCTCGTACCACGTATTTACATGATCGTAGAAGAAATCAATGCACGCTTCTTAGAAGATGTTCGTAAACAATATCCAAATGATGAAGACCGTGTACGCAGAGTATCTATCATTCAAGATGGCGTAGTTCATATGGCTCGTCTTTCTGTTGTAGGTAGCCACAGCGTAAATGGTGTTGCTAAAATTCATAGCGATATCTTAAAGGCACATACTATGCGTGACTTTGATGAAATTTACCCAGGTAAATTCAATAATAAAACTAATGGTATTACACATCGTCGTTGGCTCATTGCTGCAAATCCACAGCTTTCTAGTTTAATAGATGAAGCTATTTCTGATAAATGGCGTAAAGACCCATCTCGTCTTATCGATTTATTAGATTATAAAGATGATACAGCATTCCTTGATAAATTAGCAGAAGTTAAAAAAGAACATAAAATTTATTTAGCTGGTCATATCAAACGTCGTAGTGGATTTACTATTGACCCTAATTCTTTATATGACATTCAAGTTAAACGTATTCATTCTTACAAACGTCAAATTATGAATATTTTACATGTAATGCATATCTATAATTTGATTAAAGCAAATCCATCTATTAAATCTGAAATGTTACCTCGTACTTATATGTTCGCAGGTAAAGCAGCTCCTGGTTACCATATCGCTAAAGAAACAATTCGCTTAATCAACAATGTAGCTAATATTGTTAATAACGATAAAGATGTAAACGATTGTTTACATGTAATATTCTTAGAAAACTATGGTGTTACTTTAGCAGAAAAATTATTCCCAGCAGCTGATGTTAGTGAACAGATTTCTCTTGCAGGTAAAGAAGCTTCCGGTACATCTAACATGAAATTCATGATGAACGGTGCTATCACACTTGGTACTTTAGATGGTGCTAACGTGGAAATCTGCGATGCAGTTGGAGAAGATAACTGCGTTATCTTTGGCTTAAAAGAACATGAAGTAATGGAATACTATAAAAATGGATTATATTCCGCATGGACTGAATATAATACAAATCCAGCAATTCACAATGTAGTTGATGAATTATTGACTGGTCCATTCGTAGGTAATGGTGATTTCCATGACTTACACAACTATTTATTCAATAGTAATGATGAATATTTCGTATTCAAAGACTTCAATTCTTATATTGATGCTCATGTAAAAATTAGAGGTAAATATCTCGACCGCTATGGTTGGTTGAAATCCAGCTTAATCAATATTGCACATTCTGGTATCTTCTCTAGTGATAGAACTATCAGTGAATATGCAAAAGATATCTGGAATGTAGAACCTATTAATTTATTAAAATAAATGACTCCAAAGGAGAACTAAAAATATGGAAGTATCCGCATTAAAAGATTTTGATTTGTATTTGTATCATCAAGGTACAAATTTCTATGCGTATCAAATGTTAGGAGCTCATTTTGTAGTAGAAGACGGAGTAGAAGGCGTACGCTTTGCTGTTTGGGCACCTCATGCTAAAGCCATAAGTGTAGTAGGAGATTTTAATAATTGGGATTACAATGAAAATCCAATGCAGAGAATTTCTGATGGTGAAATTTGGGTGACTTTTATTCCTAATTTACAGCAAGGTGAAATTTATAAATATTCTATAGAGCCATTCAATGGTGGAGAACGTTTCTTAAAAGCAGACCCTTATGCTTTTTATGCTGAAAAGAAACCAAAAACAGCTTCTCGCGTTTATGATTTATGCGGTTATGAATGGCATGATGAAAAATGGCAGAAAAAACAGCAACAAGAAGCTTCTTATGATAAACCTATGCTCATCTATGAAGTGCATTTAGGCTCTTGGCGTCATGATGCTGAAGGTAATTATTTAACTTATAGAGAAGCAGCAAAACAGCTCATCTCTTATGTTAAAGAAATGAATTATACTCATATTGAGTTTATGCCACTTTGTGAACATCCATTTGATGGTTCTTGGGGTTACCAAGCAACTGGTTATTATGCTGTAACTAGTCGTTATGGTGAACCAAAAGACTTCATGTATTTAGTAGATTTAGCTCATCAAAATGGTATTGCTGTAATCATGGACTGGGTTCCAGGACATTTCTGTAACGATGCTCATGGTCTTCGCCGTTTTGATGGTGAAACTTTATATGAATCTGATAATGAAAAACGCCGTGAAAATTGGCAATGGGGTACAACTAATTTCGACTATGGTCGTCGTGAAGTGCATAGCTTCTTAATTTCTAATGCTCTATTTTGGTTAAATGAATATCATATTGATGGGCTTAGAATTGATGCTGTAGCTAATATGTTGTATCTAAACTACGGTCGTGAAGAAGGTCAGTGGGAACCTAATAAATATGGTGACACTGGTAACCTTGAAGCTATGGAATTGATTAAAAATCTAAATGAAGCGATTTTCAAATATCATCCTAATGCTTTAATGATGGCAGAAGAATCTACATCATGGCCTATGATTTCTCGTCCAACTTATATGGGCGGTATGGGCTTTAACTATAAATGGAATATGGGCTGGATGAATGATATGCTCAAATATATGAGCCTTGATCCTATTTATCGTAAATGGAATCATGATAAAATTACATTCTCCTTGATGTATGCTTTCTCTGAAAACTTTGTATTGCCATTATCTCATGATGAAGTAGTTCATGGTAAATGCTCTTTAATTGAAAAAATGCCAGGCGATTATTGGCGTAAATTCGCTGGTCTTCGTTCCTTCTTTGGTTATTGGATGACTCACCCTGGTAAAAAATTATTATTCATGGGTGGCGAATTTGGTCAATTTATCGAATGGAAATATGATGATAGTCTTGATTGGCATTTAGCTGAATTGTATCCAATGCATACAAAAATGCAGAGATTCTCTAAAGAATTGAATAAATTCTATTGTGAACATAAAGCTTTATGGCAAGTAGACTTTGATTGGCGTGGTTTCCGCTGGATTGATTGTAACGATAATGAAAATAGCGTTATTTCCTTTATTCGTTATGCTGAAGACCAAGATGATTTCATCATTGTAGTATGTAACTTCACTCCAGAAGTGCGTCATGGTTACCGCATTGGTGTACCTGAAAAAGGTATTTATCAAGAAGTATTTAATACAGATAAAGAAGAATACGGTGGTTCTAATGTATTAAATGAAGGTGACTTTAAATCAGAAGATGTATTCTGGCATAATTTAAATCAATCTATTCAAATTACTTTACCACCACTTGGTACAGTATATTTCAGATTGAAATTGCGTCCTGTTGAAGCTAAAAAACAGACAGTGATTGAAGCTGAAAAACCAGAAAAGGTAAAACTTAATGGTAATAGATCAAAACAACGTCAAAAGGCTAAAGCTTATGCCTTGAAATAATTTAAGTTATAGCCCATATAATTTTTATTATATGGGCTATATATACAATCATAGAGGAAGGTCGTGTTATAGTGTTAAAAGTTTTATATGTAGCCTCAGAAGCTGTGCCTTTTGTAAAAACAGGCGGTCTTGCAGATGTAGCGGGTTCTTTACCTAAAGAATTAAAACAAAAAGGTGTAGATGTTCGTGTTGTTATACCAAAATACAGTGGTATAAAAGAAGAATATCGCAATAATATGGAACATATTTATGATGGTGAAATCAATGTTTCCTGGCGTAAAAAATATCTAGGTATTGATAGATACGATTATAAAGATGTACCATTTTATTTCATTGATAATCAGGAATATTTCTATCGTGAAGGATATTATGGTTATCCAGATGATGTAGAAAGATTTACTTTCTTCTGCAGAGCTGTTCTTGAAATGCTTCCTCATATTGATTTCTGGCCAGATGTTATTCATATGAATGATTGGCAAACAGGTTTAATTAGCGTTTATTTAAAACTCGAACATAATGAAGATGTACGCTATAACAAGATTAAAACAGTATATACTATTCATAATTTGAAATATCAAGGTCGTTTCTGGAAAGGATATTTACCAGATGTATTAGGTCTTGATTGGAAATGCTTCAACAATGGTGATTTGGAATACTTCGATGATATCAACTTCATGAAAGGTGCTATCGTATATTCTGATAAAGTTACTACTGTAAGTCGCAGTTATGCTAAAGAAATTCAAGATCCTTATTATGGTGAAGGTCTTGAAGGTATGCTTCAAAAACGTGATGCAGATTTATCTGGTATTATCAATGGTCTTGATTATGAAGATTATAATCCAGAAACTGATAAGTACATCTTTAAAAACTTTGATGTACATAATGCAATTGCTATCAAAGGTGATAATAAAGAACAACTTCAGAAAAAATTGGGCTTACCAGTAAATCGCAAAATTCCAATGATTGGTATGGTAACTCGTTTAGTTGAAGCTAAAGGTCTTGATTTAGTTACACGTATCTTAGATGAATTACTTGAATATGAAAATGTACAATTTGTAATCTTAGGTACAGGCGATAGACAATATGAAGACTGGTTCAAAGGTCTTGTATGGCGCTATCCGAAAAAAGTATCTGCTAATATCTTCTTTAATAATGAATTAGCACATCAAATTTATGCTGCAAGTGATTTATTCTTGATGCCATCTCAATATGAACCATGCGGTATTGGTCAGCTTATCGCTCTCCGTTATGGTACTGTGCCAATTGTACGTGCTACAGGTGGTTTAAAAGATACTGTTGAAGCATATAACAATTACACTCAAACTGGTAATGGCTTTAGCTTTAATAATTACAATGCACATGAATTATTATTCTCCATCAAACGTGCAATAGATGGTATTGCTGATGATAGAAAACATATTCATCTTGTAGAAAATGCTATGACTGCTGATTACAGCTGGGAAGAATCAGCTAAACAATATAAAGAATTGTATAATAGCTTAAAAGCTTAATAATTAGTTTAAAATAAAAATTTTATCGCTTAATACGATTTTTATAAAATTTTGCTTACTCAACAAAATAAGGTCTGTATTAAGCGATAATTATTTTATAGATGATTGAAGTTTTAATCAGGGGAGGCTTAAAGCTGTTATAAATAATATATAATTTTATATAAAAATCTATAAAT
>ENA-OROE01000976-OROE01000976.1-human-gut-metagenome-genome-assembly--contig:-NODE-976-length-22242-cov-4.122099_pt1 | contig 22242 bp, 9 predicted proteins | sample MGYA00242126_ERZ509044 | MGnify/ENA primary metagenome ERZ509044 (study PRJEB26280, sample SAMEA2338716) | human gut metagenome | biome: human gut; feature: human-associated habitat; material: faeces... | reverse complement strand
GCACTGACTATTGATATTGGAGAAATAGAAGCAGAGATTTCTAAAATGATGGATATGATTGCTTCTCCTATCACTACAATACCTGGAATCGGACGTAATATTGGAGCTATGATTATCTCGGAAATTGGCGATTTCAGCCGCTTTTCTTCTCCAGATAAGATTTTAGCTTATGCAGGCTTTTCTCCCTCTATCTACCAATCCGGTAAACTTGATAACTGCTATGCTCATATGGAAAAACGTGGTTCACGCTATTTGCGTTACGCATTGTTTCATGCTGCGAAACTTGTATGCCATTGGGACAAAACTTTTGCAGATTACTTAGCGAAAAAACGTGCTGAAGGTAAGCATTACTATGTTGCTATATCTCATGCCGTAAAGAAATTGGTTAGGGTGATTTTCCACATTGAGAAAACAAAGCAGGCTTTTCTGAAAGCTTATTGACTTTACTTAATTTGATACTGTCTTTGAAAGCACCGTAAACGATGCTTTATTTGTCATGCGTTTTTTCAACTAACCTAATAAAAATTCAATGTATCTATTTGGTTTAAGTTTTTTATCTTTACCCCCTTGACTTTTTATAGTTAGTCTTCAAAGCCTGTATTTATCCGCCAATCTGGCTCATATTAAAGCGCGCTGCTTTTACATCAAAGCTGTGTCCCGCAGGCTTGGCGTAAATAATCTCCTGCATGGCCTGCAGCAAATCAGCATCACTTGCGCCGTCACGCAGCAAGCGCTTGAGGTTCATGCCCTCGTTACAGTAAAGACAGGGCTTCAGCATGCCCACGGAGGTAAGGCGTACCCTGTTGCAGACAGCGCAGAATTTATTATGCAGCGGTTCGATAAAGCCCACCGGCATTTTATAGCCGCCGATGCGCCAATAACTTGCGGGACCGTTGCCGTAACGCTGCGCGTCACGCTGCAGCTGTAAGCCTGCCTGCTCCAACAGACTGCGAATTTCACTGCCGCTTAGGCCTTGCAGATTAGTGTTGCAGTCCAACGGCATCAGCTCGATAAAGCGCAAAGGCGCATTATATTTGTCTGCTAGCTGCAACAGCGCCATGATATCTGCAAAACCCTTCTCCGCCAGAGGCACGCAATTCAGCTTGAACGGTATTCCTGCAGCCTGCAGCTCCTGCAACGCCTGCAGCACGCTGCCCAGACTGCCGCCGGTCAGCTCTGCGTAATACGCCGCATCCAACGTGTCCAAACTAACGTTGATGCTGTCTACACCCGCTGCGATAAGCGCAGGCAGCTGATTTGACAGCAGCGTACCGTTCGTCGTCAGCGTCACCTGCTCCACGCCTTCCATTCGCTTCAGGCCGGCGACAAAATCACTGCAGCCCTTGCGCAGAAGCGGTTCGCCGCCGGTGATTTTGAATTTGCGGATGCCAAGCTGCAGCGCAGCGCGGCAGATACGCAAAAGCTCCTCATAGCGCAATATTTCGTTATGCGGCACATGCTCACTCACCTCCGGCTGACAATAGCGGCAATGCAGATTGCAGCGGTCGGTAAGAGAGATGCGCAGGTAATCTATTTTGCGATTGTATTGGTCATACATAATGGTAGTCCTTTTTTATTACGTAAACTGATTTTAGCTTTAAACGTGAGCCAAGCGTATTCCAACCCTTCCGTCTGCTCGCTATGCTCGCATCCACCTTCCCTTTCAGGGAAGAGATAATAGGCTATCTTTAAGATTTTAGTCAGTGATTACTTCGAACTTTTATATGCTCCCTGCCGTCGCAAGGCGACATTAGCACGACCAACAGTTTCTTGCTGCGCAAGCTTGCGACAAACTGGGTCTTAGCGTCAGGGAGTTGGCAAAATCACGCTAGTGATTTTGACTGAGGGTTGTACTCTGCGATATTTTAATTGCTCAATTCGGTAATGAAGCAAAATGTGGTCAATTCCCTCGCGTCATTCTCGCCTGAGAATAACGCCTGCCAAAACAAATGTGGTCTTGCAACCACATTTGTTTTCAGCTTTTGACATACTCCCTACACTTAATCCCTACGGTATTTGAAGTGGGGGATTCTAGGATACAAACGAGCCATGCCCTTCCTGCAAGCAGGATATAGGTCTTACTGATTCTCTCCTGCTGGATGATGTCCCATCCAGATGTTATGTATTACTCCACAGTCTAATTATAGCATACATACCATTTGTTCGCCATCAATTGCTTGCGCAAATTCGGCGAACCACCATTCATCTCCTCCCTAAGAGGCAGGAGTCTTCTGGCTAAAAAGATAAACGACTCCAAAACCCCTTCTTCTTCTCCCTCTCCAGCTTCTCGGGCTTCACAACCTCAATCGCCTCACCATGAATAACCCTCATCGGATTCTCCTCGCTGATGCGCTTGAACTCCTCTTCCCCAGCGATTTCACGAATAACACTTGCACCTGCGCGCATATCCGTATCCCTGCCCACAGCTCTGTGCGCATCGCTGCCAATGAAGTCTACTAAGTGATTACGTAAAAGCAGCTTCGCCGCGCTCTGCGCGCTCTCGCCAAACCTTCCGGCAAAGCTTCCTGCATTGCATTGCAAAAGCAAGCCCTCCCTGCACCACTTGAGCAGCCTCTCCGTATGCGCCATCAGCTCCGGATAACGCTCCGGATGCGCCAAAATCGGCGCAACTCCCTTCAAGCGCAGCTCATACCAAAAATCATCTGCATACTGCGTTAGAAAGTGCATCGGCAGCTCCACCAGCATATAGGTCACGGCCTGCTTGCCGAACGCTTCCCCGTTCAAACAATAGCTGCCGTTCACTGCTAATTCATCCAGCAGCGTGCCCCCCGAGTCAAGCAAAAGTCCACTATTTCTTCCGTTACAACAGCCGTTGGGGACATCAGCATGCGAGCACGTGCAAGCTAAAAAAAGCGTCAGCCGCTTTTCCTCCGCCTGACGCTTTTAAGAATGAATCCTTTAATGCAAGAATATTTATTTTAATTATATTACAAACAAAAAAAGACAGCTGCTTTTTACAGCAGCTGCCAAAAAAATTTTAATTATATTTTGTTTATCCGTCTAAATTTTTTTCTCTTCAGCTTCCTCCTGCTCTATCAGATTATATCTGTCGAACAAAATCCCAGGTCTGATTTGCGGTCCAAAGAGCTTCTCATGCACATCATACTCCAGCTTTTTCTCCAGCACGCCAGTGGCATACAGACGCTGGCTGTAGAACTCATGCAGAGCGTTGCCAAATTGCACCAGCGCATCATACGGACTTCTGCCGCCAGCCGTCAGCCGCAGCTGCAAGCCATCGCCCAAATCATAGACCTGATATTGCGAAACATTGTGGAATTGAGCCAAGCCATTCGTGCGCAGCCTGTCAAACACTGCCTCCTTGCCCGGCCTGATGCTGCCATGACCTATAGACGCATCGCCAAAATGCATGCGCTCGGCCTCTGCACGCAGCAATCCCTGCGCCTCCAGCCTGTCGATGTCCAGCGAGCCCCTGCGTGCGCTCAAGGTAATATCATTACCTGTCAGCTCGCCCGCAGTGATGCTGCCGCCGCGGCTCTGCAGCGTAATGCTCTCGCTGTCAGGCGCGTCTCCATGAAGCACAATATCGTTATCAGCCAAAATCTTAAGATAGCTGCCTGCGTCCTTGCCTGTCGACAAATGCTGCAGAACGAGCTGCTTGTCGCCCAGCTGGTTAATCGCCACAGCGCCGCCCGCAATTACGCTCAGGCCATCGTTCGCCTCATCCTGTCCGTAAAGGCTGACATTCAGCGCACCTGTGCTGCCAACGCCGTTAATCGCTGTCAGATACAGGCTCTGCGCCTGAATATTGACAGCCTCCGGCTCTGCAGCCAGCTTGTTGATGCTGCCGAGGCTCGTAACCGTCGCCCTGCCGTTGCCGGTCATAAGCGTCTCGATATTGAGGTCCTTGCTTGCACGGCCAGCGAAGTTCTTCTCAAGGCTAACCTCCTCGCGTCCCTGCAGGAAGATGTCGCCCTGGCCGCCCTTAGCCGCAGCCTGAATATTGATTTTGCCCTGACCGTTGCTCGTCGTCTGCTGGATGCCCAAGGTCTGCGTTTCGTCAATCACGGCGATTTGCTTGCCATCAGCAGCCTTGCGCAGCGTAACATTCGTCACATCTGCCTGCCCCAAGGTCTTCAAATCATTAAGCGCATTGGCATTCTTATAGCTGCCGTCAGCATTCTTCGCCAAAATCCCGGTAAGCGTAATTTCCTTCGTCTCGCCGCGCTGACCGACGCTGCCGTTCGCCGTCAGCGTGATATTCCTGCCGATGACGTTCGGATCCTTCGTCGAGGTCTGGTCCAGGCTTTCTGCCGTCTTTTGCAGAATGCTCTCAGAAACAGCGTAGAGCAATGCCGTTTTGTCCCAAGCAGCATAGCTGCCCAGTCCCTTTTCCTGATTCAGTCTGCTCTTGATTTCCTGCAGCCTGCTGTTGCCGCCCTCGATGAGGCCGATATTTTTCCAGCGCTGCAGACGGCTTTCCTCGCTGCCCTTGGCCGCAGCCTCCTCCGGCAATGCATCAATTATGCTGCCTGCCGACTTCAGCGTTACGTCGCCTGTGCTCGAATAAACTCTGCCAAGGCGCAGATTGCCCTCGACCTGCTCAATATTGATATCGCCCTTCGCCTTCACGTTAATCGAAGCGCTGAGGCTGTCATCTCCGGCAGCATTCTGCCCTGCCTTAATCTTCATAGCTGAACCATCGCTGCCATCACCATAAATGCTGCCATTAGCAGCTGTCAGGTTGATACGATCCGCCTCGATAGCATTGTTGCCTGCATAAATAATATCGCCGTTGCTGGAGCTGTTCGTAATATCAAGCAGCTTCCATCTGTAGCCACTTTCACTCAGCTCGCCGGAATTCGCATCTAGATGCAGTCTGCCCTTCGCTCCGGCGAGGTTGCTGACATTAACCGTGACCTCACCGCCAGCCTGACTCCACGATTTAAGCTTCAAGTAAACATCGTCTCCAGCTGCAATATTGATATTCTCCAGATTGCCCGTGCCGGCAACGCTGATTATGCGGCCATACAGAGCGCCGCCACTTTGCTTCACCGGCTCTCCGACATCAATCCTGCCGGAATTTATCAGTACTGTGCCCTTGGTGTTGTGGGTGATATTGCCTGCTGCATCCGTACCTTCATAAAGCTGCGTGTTGCCGATAGAGCCGCTCATCTCAATGCCGCCCATAACATTGTGCACCTTGACAGCCGACTCCTCAGCCTTCTGGCCAAGGAATTTTACTTCGATAGGATAATCTGCCTTGGCGCTGGCAAAATACGTATCCGTACTGCCCGTCTCCTCCTTCCAGGTCACCTCATGGTGCTTATGGCAGCCAAATAATCCGGTGCTATAATAACGCTCGCTTTCGATAGTACGCACAGCTTCTCCCAGCTGGTTATGCTCGTACTCCATAAAGGTTTTGCGCGTATCATTCGTCTCCTGAACCACCACGCCATCCTTGCGCGCCTCATTAGCACTGCTGCCGCTGCCTGTAAGGTTCTCCTGCGTCGACCACTCCTGCAGATCCTTATCCTTCTCCTCCAGGTCCCACAGTCCCCAGCCGCCATCCATATCATCATGGGTATAGCGCTTGTAATCAGTGTTCTTCGTGCCGCTTGTCCACGTATAGCGCAAGCCGGCCTTAGGCTTATATTCGCCTCCTTTGTCTCCATCAAAGTAGTTCGCCATATATTCATACTTCGTACCACCGCTGCTGACATAATAGGTCTCCATCATGCCATTGGTGTACTCCGTCACCCTCGCCACAGGAATTTTCTTATTATTATAAGATACAGAATAACCGGCAGTATCCGTGATGCTGACGCGTCCTTTGACATCGTTCGTGATGAGGCTGCCCAGCTTCATGTTATAAGGAAGGTTAGACTCTATAGTAATATTGCTCGTGCCATCAAGACAGTAAAGCCTGCCGGCACCGATGCTGGAAATGCGGCCGGTAAGATAAATCTGTCCGCCTGAGGCATTGACATCCTCCAGAATGATTGTATTGCTTGCAGGATTGTAGTAGGCGCCAATTCTGTACTTATAGCATTTTGCATCATAGTCCCAATAAGCAGAGCCCTTGACAATCCGGTACGCATCGTTGCCCTTGACATAATCATCGGTGAGCTTGTCGCCCTCCTTATAGCTGCTCTTAATCTTATTTATCGCCGCTTCCACGTTTTTATCATTACTCATCCACAGTCCATAATCACCATAGCCGCTCTGGACAATGCCGTCGACATTGATATCCGTAGCGTTGATGGAGATGACGCCGCCGGCGATAAAGCTGCCCGTGGGCTCCATGCCATCATAAGGCACCCCATTGGGCCCTGTGATATCGTAAATATTTTCCTTATCTTTTTTCAGCTTATCATATTGTTTATTAAAAAATTGCCGCGGATCGTGGTCGATATTCACAATGCCATCAGTGAAGGTTTGTGTAATCGAGCCGCCTGCTGAAAGCGCAACACTCGCGCCCAGCACAGAAACGCTGTCCTGCGCCGATGCTCCGGCGATAGTGATATTGTTATTCTGGCTCGTAATCTTAATCGAACCATTTTTATTATACACATCACCGCTGACGATAATATCGGCCTGCGGCAAATATTGTCCATAGGAAGCCTTGCCGTCCTCCACAACCCTATAATCTAAGGGCGCACCGCTGTAATTGCCCTTGATATTGATGCTGCCGCCAATGCCTGTCTCCGACTTCACGCTTTGGAAGCCGCCGCTTGCCGCATTGGCTTTTTTATTGAGCTTGCTGATATTATTATTAAAATCGCTGCTCGTGCTGCCGGTCAGCTGCTCATTGTTATACAGCAATCGTCCGCCGCCATCGTCCACGTTGATTCTTTGCAGACGCAGCATAAGGTTGGTATTGTTGGTTACGTTGATTTCCGGACTGCCGTTGGCTGCCAGCGAGCCTGTCGCCTTGCTGCTCTTCAGGACGGACGTGTTGATAGCAATGTTGCCGCCGGATGCCGTCAGCTCTGGAATCTCCACGTAGTCCACCATCTTCCTGGCATTGAGCACATATTTGCCATCGACATAGGAAACCTCGCCCATTTTTTCCATCTGACTGAGCAGGCGCTCCGCCTCGGCCTTATAGCCAATATAGGAAGCACTGTCGGCGCCGTCGCTGGCGTATTCGCTTATCAGCAGCATGATTTCATTGTAGCGGTTCATCAAGGTCTGCGCATAATCAACAGAGCCAAGCTTAATGCTGTCCTTAATAGTCGCTGCCGTTTCCTCAGTCAGGCCGCTGTTCGCACCTGTGGGCTTGCCCTGCGCATCAAGCACCTCGCTGCCTGCAACAGTAATTTTGCCCTGCAGCTCCTCCTTGCTGAGTGCCGTTTTATTCGTCAGTGACTTGCGTTCGTCCTCATCGAACAGCGCGATATCGCCTGCTGCACCGACAACGATGTTAATCCTGTTATCCATGCCTGCAGCCATGCTGCCGTTGATATCAACGCTGTTTTTATCAAGCTTATTATAATGCTTGCTGCCGGTATCCTCGGTTACATAGCCGCCCTCTTCATCACCGCCATAGCTGGTATCACGGCCTGTATGGACAAATACCAGCTCCTCGCCTGCGTCAGCATAGATATTCGTATGCCGCACGCTGTTGCTCGCGCCGCTCTGCATGAAGAGCTCGTTCTGCTGTGTAACCTCATTGTTAAGCGAAGGACTCAGCACCACGGGAATAACGCTGCCATTATAATTTATCGCCTGCGCATCCAGCTCGATGCGTCCCAAGCTGCCATCGAGATGCTTGCCTGCATAGTAGTTGATATCGTTCATGCTGTACAGCTCGCCTGCGCCGTAAAGCCCGAGCGCATTCGTGCGCTGCAGAGCATTCTTCACCACAGCATTGCTGCCGGCTAAAACGCCAATCGGCGTTTCAGCAATAGCACTGGTGTACAGCTTGAGGTCGTCCGCTGCTGCCAGCGTAATATCCTTATAGGCTGTGCTTGTCTTGATGTTCGAGTTCGTCAGCTCAATACGGTTGTCATTGTTAATGTTATTAGTGACGCGCGTTTCTGTGGCATCAATTATGCCTGAGGAATAGACATAGGCATTAACAAGCAGGTCCTCCTCGCTTTGGCTGGCCAGCTGCACGTGACCCTTTTTGCTCTGCAGGCTGCTGTCCTTCAGTCTTACGGCCGTCTCTGCCGTAATGCTATTGTCAACTCATGCAGTATTGACGCCGACCAAGTCGGAATAGCCCTGTCCCCACAGCATCTCGTTATAGCCCTCTGCTCTGTTCAGCTTGACATTATTATCTGCCTTGAGCAGCATATCGCTGCCGCTGGTCAGCTTAGCCGCAGAGGCTTCGACAAAGGCTTTGCCAGTGCTCTTATTATCCGCAGAAGCATCGCCGCCGCCGGCTAAAGAGTTCGTCAGCGCATCCGCCTTGAGGTTGGTATTCTCCCTGCGCAGCGCTTGTACGCTCATGCTGTCCGCCGCTGTCAGCTCGCCCTTGAGCGTCACGCTCGTCTGCGCCTTAGCGTCATGCGTAGCCTTAGCTGTATAGGGCGAAATCTCCAGCATGGCACTTGCGCTGCCATCAGCCTTAGCCGTCACGCTCTGCACATTCTCTGCCAGCACGTCCAGCTGCTGCAGCGTCAGCCCCTTGCCGCCATCGAGAGAAATGGCGACGGTGCTGTTTTCCTCCGCCTTCGCAAAGTTGTTGCCGCTGCCTGCTATAATGCCCAAGCCAAAGGAATAGACGTAAGCATTGCTGCTGTTATTGTTCAGCGCCTGCACGCGCAAAGCTGCCAGCTTAGAGTCTGCGCTGATGTCGCCAAGGTAAACATTGCTCTGCATCGCGTTTTCCGTCAGCGCCCTGTTAACCGTTACATCCAAGCCTGCGGACACGCTCACTGCATTGTTGATTGCTTCCGTCGTATAATCGCTGTCGCGGCCTATCTTTGCCTGCAGCTCTGCGCTGTCCGCCCTAAGGCTGCTGCCAGCGCCTACATAAACGTCCGCCGCACCAAGGGCACGCGATTCAGCACTGCTGCCATGAATCGAAATCACACCGACCGTCACGCCTGCCTCGATTTCGTCCTTGACCTTGCCTGCGTTTTCAGCAGTAATGCTGAGGCTCTTGCCTTCTACGCTGCCGGCAGTCTGCTTGCCCAGCTCCACGCCGGCGGCCAGACTATCCTTGCTTTCGAGCACCAGACGGCCTGCGCTGACGCCGCCAATGTTGACAGCCAGCGCCTTATTATCCAGCTGCACCTTATTTTGTGCGCTAAGCGTGGCTTTATCCGTCGCTGTAATTGTTGAGCCGTTGATTTGCAGCTTGTTCGCACCGCTGTGCTTAATATAGGAAACAGTGTCGCTGTAGGCTTCGATGCTAAAGCCGCCCTGTCCCGTATAATGCTTGATATTGCCATCCGTCAGCGAGCTGATGTCCACACTTTTGCCCTTGATTATCGCCTCAGCAAGCTGCACGCTCTGCTCCTCGCGGAATCTCGTGCGATTGCCTGCCACCGCCACAAACGCTCCTGCGACTGCTGCCTGACGGATATCGCTATTGACATTGTTCGTTCCATGTGCCGCAGCCTGCACTGCCTGCCCGGCCTCCAGCGTGCTGCCCTTGATATTTACGCCAACCTTGCCGGCTGCGCTGCCCTTATTGAGCTTCACCTCTGCCACGGAATTAGCAGGCAGCGCCTTGAGCGCCGCATTCGTGCCGGTAAGGCCTTCGCCTGCTATGCCCTGAATATCCGTCACGTATTGCTTTTCCACGCTATCGGTAGCCTGCGTATACGTTGTATATGTATCGTAGCTTTGCTTATTTTCGTTCCATACATCATAGGTATAGGCATCCTGCAGCTCTCCGCCCAGATTCGTATACATCAGGTTCACACCTACGGCCAAACCGCCAATTGCTGCGCCAACGAGCTGCGCATCTGCTGTGCGCCTTTCGTCAGCAGTAACCTTAATATTATCGGCATAGAGCTTGCTGCCGTCCACCGTCGCCGTTGTCTGCGTGTTGATGTTGGCTACGCCCACGCCTACCGCTACGCCTGCCAGCGAAGCAGTGCTGTCGACAACGTTCGTAAATTTGTTGCTGACCTCATTGTCCGCCGTAATGTCGATATTATGGAAGGCATTCTTGCTATCGCCTAGCTGAGAATTTTTCACTAGGGCAGCAGTCTGCGCCTCAAGATTCACCACCTCAACGCCCGTACCGAGGGCCGCACCGAGAGAAAGCGCCACATTATTGCTGGAAACCTCTGTCTCTATGCTGGTCTTGTTTTTCGCCGTCACCTTTACGTCCGCGCTTTTATCAGCACGTTGCAGCTTGCTATCTGCCAAGCCGGCCAAAATGCTGGCCTTATCATCAACGGTCGTCACGCCTGCGCCGACGCTGCCGCTAATCATGCTGGCAGTCAGCGCAAAGCCATTGTTATAGGCAGCTATATCCATATTTCTGTCGGCATTCACCGTCAGGCTCTTCACGCTGCCCTGCACCTGCTGCACATAGGCCTCTGTCTTGTCCTCCAGCACGTTGACCTGCACGGACGCTGTCAGTGCGCCTGCGCCCTCAGCGCCTGCGGCAGCACTCACGCCTGTCGTGACGTGCTCCACCTTAGTTTTGCTGTTGGCCTGCACCAGCGCAGCACCTGCTCGCCAGCTGCCGCCCTTAGCCTGCGCAACAGTGTCACGGCTGTTCGTCAGCACGCTGACCGCCGCACCTAAAGCGCCGCCGCCCAGACCACCGCCGCCAATAGCCAGAGCATCCGCACTGTTCGTCAGCCTGTTGTCACTGTTGGCCTTGACGCTTACCGCAACATCATCTGCTTCAGCCTGCAGCTTGACCTTATCAAAGGTCGCCTGCGTCACGCCGTCAGCAGAGAGCACAGCCACGCTGCCCTGCGCCGCAACGCCGGCCATCTCGCCGCCAATAGCTATGCCACCGCCCAAGGCGAGGTTCAGCGTCGACGACTTATCGTTAGCCAGAACGTTTATTGTTGTATTTTTCGCCAACTCGAGCTGCGTATCATTGAGCTGTGCCTGTACATGTCTGCCCAGCTGCGTGTTGACTACAGCGCCACCTACCGTCACTGCCACATCCTTGCTGCCTGCAAGCTCTATGCTGCCAGCCGCCGTATTGATGCTGCTGTTATCCTTTGCGCTGACCTCAATGCTGCCTGCGCTCTCAATGCTGCTATCACCATCAACAACAGCCTTGGTATCATTCTTGCCATAGCTGCCTGCATAAGCGCCTGTCGCCGCGCCACTGGCAAGCGCCGCGCTCACGCCTGCGCCCACCGTCACGATGCTGCTGTCATTTATCGCCTCAGCCTTGAAAAGCTTATTCTTACCATTATAGCCAGTCAGCTTCAAACCGCTTACATAAGCACCCGTCGTATTATCGAGATCGCTTTGCGCCCACGTCAGGCCTGCTGCGCCGCCATATTGGCCCGTAATCACTGCACTAAGCTGTCCGGCAACGCCGACCAGCAAGGATTTCGTGCTGCTTACAGCCTCCACATTGTCGGCCTTGATGTTGCCTCCCGTCAGACTTGCCAGCGTATCATTATGCAACGTATTATCTACGCCCGAGCCTGCCAGATCGACAGAAACCTTATCCGTGCCTGCGGAAGCAGCTGCACCAGCCGCCACTGCTACCATGAGCGTGTCGGAGGCAGCAGTAATCTTCACGCCGTCCTTGCCGGATGCAGTAATATTATTATCACTAGCCGCAGCATTAAAGCTGTTCTTGATATGATTGATGTTCGTCGCCACAGCGGCGCTGCCGCCGTAGCTGCCTTCACTGGCCTTCGCTGCTACGGCAATCGCGCTGCCCACGATAACATTGCCTGCGCTTTCCGCCGTCAGCGTCTTGCTCTTATAGGTCAGAGAGCCGTCCTTATTCGCCTCCGCGCCCAGCGCCACGCCCTGCGAGCCGTTGGCCTGCGCCAGCGCCGCCTGTGCGTCAAGGTCGAGAATGTTCGCCGCTGCAGCAGCCGTAACATCTACGCCGGCCTTGGTCTTTTCATCGACAAAGCTACGCTTGCTATTGAACACCAGCGTTCTGCCGTGGCTGTCCGTAAGCTTGCCTGTCGTTTCGTCATAAGAAATTTTATTATTCGCATCGTAAATGTCTGCCGCCGCGCCATTGTCCTCATAGACATAGCTTGCGCCCTCGCCCACGATGTACTGCTTGCTGCCATTGGCATCAAGCTTATAGAATTTGCCTGTTTTCTCCTCGACAATGATGCCGTTATCCGCAGTGGAATTGATAGCGTCGATGTACTGGTTCTGCTTTTCATTGACCTGCAGCTTGCCATCGCGTACTTCATTCGCCACGGACTGCGCATAAATTGTGTTGCTGCCGCCCTGCGCCTGCACATCATTATCCACCATATTTACGGCAATCGCCACGTCGCCCATGAACCACCAGCACGCCGATGGACGTTGCTGTGCCAACCTGCACCAGATTGCTCAAGGCCAGATTGCTGATGCTGCCGGCTAATTTATCCTGCGTGCCAATACGGTTGTCCTGCATTACGGCGCTGATTTTGTTGTCCACATCACTGATGCTGATGGCTGCGCCTGCCGCCGCATTGCCGCGTGAAAACTCAAAATTAATGCCGCCGCCAGCCTGCACATCCTTGTCATAGGCAATGTTGCTCACGTTCAGCGCACCGTTCTTCATGACATTGCCCGTCATTTCGGCCAGCACCGTGCTGTCCACATAGTTGGCCGAGCCGGAGCCGCCAAGATTGATATCCACGCTGCCTGCACGCTTGCCCAGCTCCACGCCCATGGCTAAGCCTGCTGCTGCCTGTGCGCCGCTGTTCTGCGCCAGATTCGTCACGTTGTCCGCATTATTAAGCTCGGCACGGCGCAAAGCGCTCGTGGTCGACTTATGCACATCGTTGACCGCTATCGCACCGCTCAGCATGCCTTCGAACTTCGTCGAGCTGGCTTCCTCTCCCGCAAAGCCAAACTTGCTCAAGGCAGCAGAGCCGCTGTACGCGCCAATGTAGGAGCTGTCCTCTGCCGCAATAGCCACGCTCGTGGTCTTATCAGTGCCTGCGGGACGCAGCAGCTCTATCTGAACATTATCTATAGAAGCGTCTGTTTCATCCTTCACGTAGTTCCACGCAACACTGCCTGCGGCATCAACCTTGATAACGCTTTCCTCCAGCTTCTTGCTGTCGTTCTTTTTATCGCCGCCTGCACGCAAGGTACCTTGCACCTTATCATCATTTTTATCATTGCCGCCTGCACTGGTGTCATCTTTTTTCTCTTCTGCCTTCACCTCGGCCTTCTCCACGCCCTCCTTAGCCTTGCCGTCCGAGGTAGACGTGCTCACACCGCCTGCGTCCTTATTCGCGTTGCTGCTCTTGCTCGCCACGCCTGCCAAAGCAAAGTTGTTGATAATGCCGTCGGTATGCGCGTTCACGTCCAGCGCACTCGCAGTGATGCTGCCCTTGCCTGCGCTGTCCGTGCCTTCAAGATTGCGCAGCTGCGCCAGCGTCTTGACATTATAATCAATAACGCTCGTGCTCACGCCGACAGAGCTGCCTTGGGAATAGCCAAAGTCACCTGTTACCGCTGTCAGCACAGTGTCGTTGGCTGCCGCCAGCCGCAGCTTTTTAGCCGCACTTAAGCTGACGTCGTCATCGACCAGCGTTTCTGCTGCCGACGAGCCGCCTACATAGTTCACCATGCCCGTGATGCCCAGCGAGCTGGTTTTCGCACCGCCCATGACGAGCGAGGTATTGATAATATCGTTGGCCGTCTGCATAGCGACAGCACCGCTGCCAGCACTGATGCCTACGCCATTATTGACGCGCACCTCGCTCTTATTGGCAGCGTTCTGCACGCCCACCGACGCACCCAGACCGTTTTGGCCTGCATCATTCGTAAAAATATCGGGAATTAACTGCCACTTGCCTGCGAGCAGAGCATTCTGCTCCGTTACGGACGCAGCCAGCGCCACATCTGCCCCGGCCGTCAGCCTTTTGTGCGCACCGATATTCACCCTGGCATTGTTCGCCAGATTCTGCACGCCGACAGTGCCTGTAATCATCGTCGTGATATCGGGCTTGCTCATGAGCGGCTTGTCCGTCGAAGCGGAAACGTACATATTCGCATAATTAGACGCATTGAGCAGATTCTCGAGCGCATTCTTCAGCTCGGTCGCACCTGTCAGCTCCGTCAGTATTTCCATGGCAGCCTTTGATTTCATCGCAAACTGCTTATCTTTAACAAAAGCTTCCGCCGAGTTTTTGCTGGCCATAGTCAGGATATCAGCAACAATCGTCTCGATCTGCTGCACCTTCGCCTTGGCATCACTAGCAGCATCATCCTCAAGCTTGCCGCCCGTCGACCAATAGTTATAGAAGCTTTCCCAGCCTGACTTTACAGCATCCACCAGCTTATTGACGCGCTGGTAGGAATTATCTACATTGGCAGTAATATTGATATTGCCCTTAGCTGCCAGCTCCGAGCCGCTATCCTCCGCAGCATTCACCTCTGCCGTATTGTGCATATCCTCCACGCCTATAGCCGCACTAACGCCTAAGGGATCATCGCGGTTCGCCGCATTGAGCAGGTTTTTCGTTGCAAATTGCGAATCTCCAATGCTGACTGCTGCTGTAAGCGCCAGATTGCCTCCTGTAGCCGTAATCGGCACACCTGCAGCGATATTCGTCCGCGCCTCGTTATCCACCAGCGCCAAACCAAAGCTCATACCAAAATTGAAATATTGGTCCCAGGTCTTTTTATCCTTCTTGATATTGGGACCAGCTGCTGCGCTGACCTTAGGTCCTTCGTTGACACCGGAGAGGAATTTACGCAGCTCATCCAGACCATGCTTCGCCTGCGGCGTGTTGACCACCCACTGACTGCCCGACAGCTCCGGTCCTATCGAAGAGTCTGCCGTCACGCTCAGCTTATTGAGCATATGCTTGCTGTTCAGCTGTACCTGTGCGCCCTCAAGCGCTGCATTGTCATTGATAACAGCCTTGCCCTGCGTGCTGGAGATGTTGATAGCCGTATTGAGCGGCGTATTTTCTTTAACCGTTATGGAAGCAGTGCTTGCGAGGGTGTTCACATTCACTGCATTAACTGTCAGCGCACCGCCGGCCTTGAGCAGCGGATTATTTTTATCCTTCGCCGCTGAGCCTGTTGTACCAAGGTTAACCACGGCAGCGCTGTTCTGAACGTTCATCGCCATCGCCAGTCCAGTATAGAACGAGCCATCGTCCTTGCTGTCACCGCCCTGACCGTTATCCAGAATGCGCGGCGGCTTCACCACCATCGTGCCGATGCTTGTATCCACAGCCTTGGCAGTTACTGCCAGATTCTTCTCTGCCTTCAGCTTGCCGTCGATATTCACCGTCGCCTTGCTGTCCGTATCTACATAAACAAAGCCGCCAGTAAAATACTTCAGCTTGTTGGCGTCACCCTGCTGCAGCTTCGGCTGAATCTCAACCTTAAAATTGTTGCTCGCCGAGCTGTTCGCTGCTACACTGATATTCTCGGACGCAGTGAGCTTGCCTGCGCTGCCCACGCTAATCGTCGCTTCTGCATTAGCAAAGCCAAAGGGCATATACAGCTGCTCGATAACATTATTCACAGTATCGAAATACTTGCCGCCCTTGCCAAAGACGCCTCTGTCCTCCAGCGTCGAGCCAATCGCATCTGCCAACGCATCGTTGACCGTAATCTTATAGCCCATAGCGTTGGTAATCTCCTCCGCTGTTCTGTCAAGACCGTCGTAAATGCTCTTCAAATTCTTGCTGTCCAGACTGTTCACAGCGTTGGCTGTAACGGTAATATTGCGTCCCTTCAGCTCGCCGTCAATCTTTACGTCGGCCTTGGCGAAGGCCGCAATATCGAGAATCTCGACCACATTACGGTTGCTGTCATGCGTTGCCTCAGCGCTCACCAGCACATCACCGGCAGCGTCCAGCTTGGCACCCTCAGCGATATTCACCTTCGCCTCCACGGTATTTGTCAGGCTATCAGAATTTAAAAACCTCTGCGCTGCATTCTTCTTCGTTGCCGAAGCCTGCAGCTTGATGCTGCCATCGCCCTTAAGCGCAGCATTATCCGCATCGTTCGGGTCGGCAATCACAATATTGCCGCTGCTGTCAACCGTCGCCGTCAGCCTGCCGTCCTTCACGGCCGCATTGCTGACCAGACCATCGGTATTCACCGTCGTATAAAAAAGCATGCCTGTACGTAGCTGCGGTGCAAAGCTCGAGCCTTTAGCCTTCGCCACGTTGATATAAGCCGCGCGCAGATCGATGCCTGTAGCAGTATTGAGCGTGCCGCTTACATCAATAGTGCCCTTAGAGCTCAGCTCCCAATTCTGCTTCTGCAGGGCCTCACTGGCAGCCTTCGCATTCTCAAAGCTGTTTTCCGCAGCAAGCACCGTCAGCGAGCCGGCGTTAACCACGCCGCTCGTGCCCACAATCATGCCGTCCTTGCTCAAAAAGTACAGATTGCCGCCAACCTTGTTGTCACGGATGGCATTCACCGTACCATTAATATCAATCCTGCTGTCCACCGTATTGACCAGGGTATTAAAGGCAGCGCTGTCCTTCGCCTGCTGAAAATACAGATTTGCCAGCTCCTGGTTTCCCACCTTGAAATCCTTAAAGCGGTTCAAGCCTACGTCGCCATGCACTGACTCTGCATAAATATCTGCTCTGCCCGACTGCATAAGATTCTTGTCGCTGTCCACGCGCACAATGCTGCCGGCAGCGAATGCTTCACCGCAAAAAAATGGCAGCACAACAAAGCCTGCTGCCAGCACTGAACTTAAAATCCTCAGTCTGTCAGCAGTCCTTGCCAAGCTGCCCTGACTAGCCTCCGCCTGCTTTTTCAAGCCATAGCGTAATACCTTTCTATATATGCCCATGCTTATCCGCTCCTTTGTCACTAAAATTTACTGATTCTAGTTTATAAAGTAATGCCCTTCTCTAAGCTTTTTCCAAATAACATAAGCTATATTTCTTTTAATTATATTACAAATGAAAGTATTTCTCCAACACTTTTGTCTGAACCTCACTGTTCTCTGCCTGAACTGTAATAAATAAAAATCTTATTCTTCGTCAACGCCCATGGCAATTTTTTCCGGGGTAATCGGCAGCGTCATGAAGCGCTTGCCGGTTGCCTGATAAATTGCGTCGGCAATCGCCGGAGCCGGAGTATTGATTACCAGCTCGCCTACGGATTTGGCACCGAAGGGACCGCTTTCCTCATAGCTGCTGGCAAAGTCAACATAGATATGACCGATATCCTCGCGGCAGGGAACCTTGTACTGCATGAAGGAGTTTTCGTAAATACGTCCCTTAGGACTGTAGGTTACGTTTTCCATCAGCGCCATGCCGATGCCCTGCAGAATACCGCCCTCGGTCTGTACCTTCGCCAGATGCGGATTAACAGGAGTACCGCAGTCAACAGATGCGTAGAAGTTTACTACCTGTGCTTCGCCTGTCAGCAAATCGGTTTCAACCTCGGCCACACCGGCCATAAACGGCGGCGGGGACAGCACACTGTTCTGCTCTACGGTTTCTTCCAGAGCGATATCGTTATTAACCATAGAAGCGGTAGCAATATCAACAAGGCTCACAGTCTTATCGCTGACGGTATCACGCACCTCGCGTCCGTCAAAGACAACCTGATCCGTGCCGCATTCCAAAAGTCTTGCGCCCAGCTGGCAAATCTTGCCTCTTAAACGCTGAGCACAGATTTCTACGGCCTTGCCTGTAATATAGGTTGTACTTGATGCATAGGAACCGGAATCATAGGGAGAAGCATCGGTATCCGCACCGAATACGGTAATGTTATCATAATCACATTCCAAAACCTCTGCTGCCATCTGCGCCAGAACGGTATCGCAGCCGGTGCCCATATCGGCAGCACCGATCAGCAGTGTGTAATGTCCCTCGTCGTTGATTTTTAGGGTTGCACCGCCGACATCGCAGTAAGGAATGGAGCTGCCCTGCATCGCAATAGCCACGCCCATTGTGCGTACCTTGCCATCCGGGAGCTGCTGCAGCGGGAACTTCTGCTCCCAACCGCTCATCTCGCGTACCTGCTCCAGGCAGCGGTCCAGCGCACAGCTAGTGTTAGGCGCACCGTAATAAGCAAGCATGATATCGCCCTCGCGCGTAATATTAATCTCACGCAACTTAATCGGGTCCATCTTCAGACGTGCTGCCAGCTCATTCACTGCGGACTCTACGGCAAAAATGCCTTGAGGAGCGCCGTAGCCGCGATATGCACCTGCAGCCTGCAGGTTGGTGTAAACTACGTCAAAGCCGAAGCGGAAGGCCTCTGTACGGTACAGAGGAATAGACTTGTGCCCGGACAGGCCAACAGTCGTGGGACCGTGCTCGCCGTAAGCACCGGTATTGGAAAGAGTGTATAAATCAATCGCGCGGATTTTGCCTTCCTTGGTAGCACCCAAACGCACGCGCACCTCCATCTCGTGGCGCGGGCTAGAAGCTATATGACATTCATAACGCGAGAATATCATCTTACTCGGCTTTTTTGTTTTCCAGGTAACAAAGGCCGGATACATTTCGCTTACACAGCTCTGCTTAGCGCCGAAGCCGCCACCGATACGCGGTTTAACCACGCGTACCATAGTTTTGGGGATATGCAGCGCATTGGCAATAATGCGGCGGCAGTGGAAAACAATCTGCGTAGAGCTGAGGACATTCAAACGGCCGTAGGTATCAATAGAACAGTAGGTTACAAACGGCTCCATCATATCCTGCTGTACAGCCTTGGTATGCGTAGTCTGGTCGATAACAACATCGCATTCCGCCAGAATCTTATCAACCTCGCCGTCCTCGATAACCTCATGGGCACACAGGTTGCGCTTATTGTCGGCGCCAACCGGGCAGTTCGCCTTCCAGGTATCCTCCGGATGCACGAGCACAGGGTTATCCAACGCTGTACGGAAGTCAAGCACTGCATCCAACAGCTGATATTTTACTTTAATCAAAGACAGCGCCTTGTCGACAGCCTTTTCCGTTTTGCCGGCAACAATCGCTACAATGTCACCCACAAAGCGTACATGACGGTCGAGCAGCAGGCGGTCATAGGGACTCGGTTCGGGATAGGTCTGGCCTGCATAGGTGCAGCGCTCGCCGTCCTGGTCCACGTCCTCCCAGGTATAAATTGCTTCGATGTCAGGCACCTTAGCTGCAATTGCGGTGTTGATGCTTTCAATAATAGCATTCGCATGCGGGGAACGCAGCACCTTGACAAGCAGGCAATCGTTCGGCACCAGGTCATCGGTGTAGACAGGCTGGCCTGTCACCAGCTGCATTGCATCCTTTTTGCGGTAGGATTGGTTAACTATTTTCATCTGCAGCTCCCCTCCTTATGCCTGCGCCTGAGCTTTTTTCCAGGCGATGAAATTCTGGATTCCGCGCAGCTGTCCCTCATAGCCGGAGCAACGGCACAGGTTGCCTGCCAGAAATTCCTTGATTTCTGCTTCCGTAGGCTCGCTGTTTTCACGCAGCAGCGCGATAGCGTTCATAATCATGCCGGGGTTGCAGAAGCCGCACTGCTCCGCGCCCTGGTCTGCAATAAAGGCACCGAATTCCGCTGCCTCCTGCTGCATTCCTTCCATCGTCACGATGCTGTGGCCTGCAGCACGCGCTGCCAAAATAGCACAGGAAAGCACCGGCTTATCATCCATAAATACAGTGCACAGACCGCAGTTGGTAGTGTCACAGCCGCGCTTCACGCTATAGCAGCCTTCCTTGCGCAGAAAATCGAGTAAAACTGTATCAGCCTCCACCATACGGGTCAGCTTTTTGCCATTTAAGGTTAAGGTTATCTCCATCAGGCCTTACCTCCCAGTTCTGTTAAACATCTTGCTGTCAGCACCTTAATCAGGTGTGTACGATACGCAGCACTGCCACGCGGATTGGTTTCCGTCGGCAGCAAGCCTGCAGCATATTCCGCAAAGGCCTGCGCCTTCTCGGCAGTCATAGGCAAAGTTGCGAGCTGCTCTGCATCCTTCACCAGTGCAGCCTTCGCCGGGCGTGCACCCACTGCAGCCTGCACCCCTTTCTGCGTCAGTGCTGCCGCGCAGGTCAGCACCGGGAAGTCGGTCTTGCTGATACGCACGGATTTATAACTGTAATGCGCTGCTGTCTTTTTAACAATAACGCGCACCAGAATATCTCTGTCATACGGCATATTCACAAAATCTGCCAGCGGCACGATACCGCCCTTGTATAATTCCACATAGCTGTCCATTACCAAAAGCAAAGTCAGCACATCCGAAAAGCCGAAGCGTCCGAACACACTGCCGCCTACGGTAGCAAGATTGCGGAACTGCACACCTACAATATGGCGCAGCGCCTCCTTATTTGCTCCCTCACTGTAAGCGGTAAAGCCTTCATGCAGCTCCAGCTGGCGCAAGCTCACCATCGCACCGATGCGGAATTCTGTTTCAGTTTCCTCTATTGTATCCAGGCCTAAAGCCGACAAATCAATCGCTGTCTGCACATTGCCCTTGCTCAGGCGCATCCACAGCATACCGCCAAGCACGCGGTTATGACGCTTCTGGTTCAGCTGCCAGGCCTCCTCCAGCGTTGCTGCCTGCTTATATTCACGAATTGTCAACATATACTGCCCTCCTGTTCTTTTTTTATTGCATACCTATTCCATTATATTTTACCATATTTTTTCTATACTTGAAAAGATAAAAAATGCACATTGGCTCATAAGTTACATTCTTCTGCAGCATAAGAAAAAATGGATGCCTCTCTGTAAAGCAAGAGAAGCATCCATAATTTTTATTAAAAATTCTAAGCAGGCTTATTTGCCTTTTTTAGCACCCTGACGGCGGTTACTGCCGGTTTTGGGAGCCTTGCGCTTGTCAACAACAGAATTACGTCCGCGCTTAGGTCCTGCGGGCTTTTTCTTTTTGGCAGCCACAGCGACGCGACGTGCCACAACACCGCCCTCCAGGTTTTGGCGTTCCATCAGAATTCCCAGCTTGGTTTCGATATTACGCAGCCATTTAACCTCGTCGGCAGTATAAAGCGTAATTGCTTCGCCCTCATTGCCTGCACGTCCTGTACGGCCGATGCGGTGAACATACCAGTCGACATCATGCGGAATATCGTAGTTCACAACATGAGTTACACCCTCAACGTCCAATCCGCGGGCAGCCAGATCGCTGGCAACAAGAATCTGAATCTTAGCATCACGGAAGGCCTTCATAACAGTTTTGCGCTTGGCGGGAGACATTTCGCCATGCAGTACATCAACGTTATAACCCTGCATTCCCAGCCAGTCGCCCAGCTCCTTGGTGCGCTCCTTGCTCATGCAGAAAACAATCATCAGATAAGGATTCAGGCGGTCAATGAGCGCTGCCACAGCCTTATTCTTATATTCGTCGGTTGTTTTCAGGCAAATTTGCTTGATTTTTTCAACGGTAGCCTGATCAGGATTGATATCAATAAGCGCGCAGTTTTTCGTCAGCTTGCGTCCCAGCTTGCGCACCTCTTCCGACAGAGTTGCTGAGCAAAGCATCGTCTGATGCTCCGGCGCGGTCATAGCAATCAGCTCCAGCGCTTCATCCATAAAGCCCTGCTGCAGCATTTCGTCTACCTCGTCCAGTACCAGGTAGCGCACACCGCCAAGGTCGGTGTTACCCTTGCGGATGTGGTCCAGCAAGCGTCCGGGAGTACCGATCAGCACATGGCTGCGTCCCTCCAGCTTATATTTTTGCGTTTCGAAATCACGTCCGCCGGTAACAGCCAGCACCTTGATATCGCTTTCACCCAGAATTTTTTTCATTTCGGTGGCAATCTGCTGTGCCAGCTCGCGCGTCGGCGTAATTACCAGTGCCTGCACGTAGCTTTTGGCAGTATCGATTTTTTCCGCCAGCGGCACTAAGAACGCCAGTGTCTTGCCTGTACCTGTCTGCGCACGGGCGATTACGTCACGTCCGGCAAACAGCGCCGGGATAGCCTGCTCCTGTACCGGCATCGGCTTTTTGATGCCCATTTTCTGAAGCTGCTCTACGGTGTGGGCACAAACCTTTAAGGCTGCAAATCCATTTGTCATTTCACATTCCTCTTTTCCTATTAAATTTATCTTCTGACCGTATGGTCTTTTTTCTCTATAACTTTAGTATTATATCATAAATCAGGCAGGAACGGAAAGATGCAGGCAAATTTTTCTGCTGGTAGATTGCAAGTGCAAGTTGAACAAAATTTATCAAGCAACTATATCAGTGGA
>ENA-OROE01000975-OROE01000975.1-human-gut-metagenome-genome-assembly--contig:-NODE-975-length-22244-cov-2.920005_pt1 | contig 22244 bp, 16 predicted proteins | sample MGYA00242126_ERZ509044 | MGnify/ENA primary metagenome ERZ509044 (study PRJEB26280, sample SAMEA2338716) | human gut metagenome | biome: human gut; feature: human-associated habitat; material: faeces... | reverse complement strand
CATCGCCTTGCCAAGGCGAGGGCCGCGGGTTCGAATCCCGTCTCGCGCTCTCTCAAGACTTGAACATGGTTCAAGTCTTTTTTTGTGTTTATTTTTAAATCTACATAATTATCACATAACTTTTTGATATACTCCAAACATAAATTTGTCAGAAAGGGCGAAGTTATGTGGAAAATAAAATAATTAAAATAGGTGGTATGACCTGTATTAATTGTAAAAAAGCTATAGAAAATGGATTGGGAAATATAACTGGTGTTGAAAGTGTTTCCGTCAACTATAAAACAGGTAAATGCGAAATAACGATTGATACAAGGTTAGTTGGGTGGAAAGATATTTTTAATGCCATTGAAAATTTAGGCTATACAGTTGGAAATAATAAAAAGACAGACTTAATAAATATAGTTTCCATTGTGGTTATAATTGTATCTCTGTACTATTTCCTTGAACAAACTGGGCTTTTGAATTTGCTGAATTTTGAAAAGGTAGCAGACAGTACAATGGGTTTTGGTATGCTTTTTGTAATAGGGCTTATGACCTCTGTACATTGTATTGCAATGTGTGGAGGCATTAATGTTTCCCAATGCTTGTCTGAAAACAAAAAATTTAGTGGACTATATCCAGTAATGTATAATCTAGGGCGAGTAGTTTCATATACGGTTATTGGTTTCGTACTAGGTTTTGCAGGTATGCTTTTTGGTACAGGGGAAAATCTAGGAGTATCATCAATAATTCAGGGACTTATAAAGTCTTTTGCCGGTATTTATATGGTTATTATGGGCGTAAATATGCTGGGCTTCGTGCCACAAATAAAAAGGCTTACTTTTCATTTGCCAAATTTTATAGGAAAGTTTAGAGTTAAAAATTCACAGCCTTTTGTTGTAGGCTTGCTAAATGGATTTATGCCTTGTGGTCCGTTACAATCTATACAGCTAGTGGCTTTAGCAACAGGAAATCCTTTTACTGGTGGACTTTCAATGTTTGCCTTTAGTTTAGGAACAGTTCCCCTTATGCTTGGGCTGGGGAGTCTAGTTTCGGTTTTAGGTAAAAGGTTTACTGACAGAATGATGACGGTGGGAGCTGTTTTGGTTACTGTAATGGGTCTTGCTATGGTTTCTCAAGGTGCAAGTCTGACAGGAATGATTAAATCAGAAAATTTAATGGTGATTGTTGTTATGCTTGCTTTTATGTGCATAGTGGAAAATATTAATTTTAATAAAAGGCAAGTAAAAACTGTGTCATTAATGATTATTTTGTTTATAGGAATTTTTACATCAAGGTTTATGGCTATTAATTATGTTTCAGAAAATGATGAAAGCAGTTATCATATGGAAAATGGTGTTCAGGTGGTGGAAAGTCAATTAGCCTCTGGAAAATATCCTAGTATAAAGGTTAAAAAAGATGTTCCTGTAAGGTGGATTATAAATGCTCCTGATGGCAGTATAAACGGCTGTAATTACAAAATTTATATAAATAGTTATGGCATTGAACATACATTTCAAAAGGGAGAGAATATAATTGAGTTTACCCCAACAAAGTCGGGAAATATAGGTTATTCCTGTTGGATGGGTATGATAAAAGGAAATATAAATGTAGTTGAATAAAGGAGTTATAAAAATGAAGAAAAAATCAAGTAGTTTAGTAATTATTGTTGTAGCTGTAATTGTGGCAGTATTAGCTTTTACATTACCAAAATTAATGTCACAGAAGGAGGAAGTATCTGTTTCGGCTGAAGCTGGTGAAAAAGATGTTCAAAATCTTTCTGAGAGTGAAGATTTAGTTATACCTTTAGACAAGGTGACTAATAATGTAACATTTTACGCAGTAGATGTAGATGGTACAGAAATGGAGGTTATGGCTGTTCGTGATAGTTCTGGAAATATAAGAACAGCTTTTAATACTTGTCAGGTTTGTTACAGCTCAGGCAGAGGTTATTATCAGCAAGAGGGTAACGACTTAGTATGCCAAAATTGTGGAAATAGCTTTACAACTGACCAGGTAGGTTTGGAATCTGGTGGTTGTAATCCAGTTCCTATTATGGATAATGACAGAAAAATAACTGACACTTCTATTACGATAAGCTATGATTTTCTTAAAAATTATAAGGAAATATTTGCACAATGGAAAACTGGCTTTTAAGCAGGTTGCAATTAGTTTCGGTAGGTTTTATAATTAAATAAAGTTGATTAGAGGTGAGAGGTATGGAAGAAAAGTTCAATATTCTTGTTGTAGATGATGAGGAAATGATTTGTCAGGCTGTTACTGCCTATTTTACAGCAAATGGTTATACAGTTTTTACAGCAGATAGTGGGAAAAAGGCTGTTGATGTATTTAGCACTGAAAATATAGACTTTGTCATTTTAGACTTAATGCTACCGGAAATGACAGGGGAAGAAGTGTGCGAACATTTGAGAACTGTATCCTCTGTACCTATTCTTATGCTTACAGCCAAAACAGGCGATGATGATATAGTAAATGGGCTTAATATAGGTGCTGATGATTATATGACAAAGCCATTTAGTATGAAACAGCTTTTGGCAAGAGTTGAGGCTATAAGCAGACGATTTTCAAACAGTAATAAGCCTTTGGCAAAGGTTTTTAAATATGATGATTTAGTGGTGGACTGTTCAAAAATGGAAGTGTTTTTAAATGGAAAATTTATTTCTGTTACGCCTATAGAATGGAGAATTTTATCCTCTATGATACAAAATCAGCGAAAGGTGTATACTAGAGATGAACTTTTGACAATAGCCTTTGGTACAGATTATGATGGCTTTGACCGTTCTGTAGATACTCATATTAAAAATTTGCGTAAAAAATTAGGTGATGACCCTAGAAATTCCACTTATATTCATACTGTTCATGGTATTGGTTACAGGTTTGGTGGTGAAGTATGAATACGAAACTTAGTACAAAGCTGACATTTGGTTTTTCCCTTATTGTTTTTGTTACAGTTGTATTGATTTATATAACAGCAAATATTGGTGTTGGCAGACAATATGAGGAGCATTTAAAACTACAGCAAAAGAAAACAGCAGATACTATTGCTACAGGGCTGTCACAGCAATACAATTTTAGTACAGGCAAGTGGAATATAGACTATATTCATGGCTATGGTATGTATGCTTTAAATGAGGGATATATAGTTAAAGTTTATGACAATAGTGGAAATGTGGTTTGGGACGCAGAAAATCACGATATGACACTTTGCCACAAAATAATGGATAATATAATCACTAAAATGAAAGAAAAACGACCAGAAATAAAGGGTAGTTTTTATAAATATGATTATGATTTGGTTAATAACGATACAAAGGTTGGAGTAGCTAAAATAAGCTATTACAGCCCTTACTCTATGAATGAAATAGATTTTAAATTTTTAGATGCACTAAACAAACTTTTACTTGTGTTGGGCGTTGGAGCAGTTGTAGTTGCAGGAATTTCAGGATATTTTCTTGCAAAATATATTTCAAACCCTATTGAAAAGGTTACAGATACAACCAGAAAAATTTCAGAGGGAAACTACAACATAGAAATGAAAAACAACATAAAAACAAAGGAATTGTTGGAGTTGAAAAATGCTGTAAATCAAATGGCTTATAACTTGAAAAATCAAGAAATGCTTAGAAAAAGGTTGGTTACAGATGTTGCTCACGAACTGAGGACACCTCTTACTAATGTAATGTCCCACATTGAGTTAATGGCTGACGGAATATGGGAGGCAAGTCCAGAAAGATTGGAAATATGTAGTAGTGAACTTGGTCGCATTTCAGAGATAATAAAAAATTTAGAAAAATTACAGCAAATAGAAAATGAAAATATGGATTTGTGCTGTGAAAATGTGGATTTAATAGATTTAATAGAACAATGCAATAAGGCTTTTGAAAGTAAGATGAAAGAAAAAGATATTAGCTGTACAGTAGAGGGAGAAAGTACCATAGCTTGTGTAGATATTTCAAAATTTACACAGGTGCTTCACAATTTGCTTTCAAATAGCATAAAGTACACAGAAAATGGTGGCAAAATAATATGGGAAGTGTACGAAAAGGGAAATAATAAGGTCATAACAATTACTGATACTGGTATTGGCATTGATGAGAACGATATTCCTTTTATATTTGAACGATTTTACAGAACTGACATATCAAGACAGAGGAAAACCGGTGGTTCAGGTATAGGGCTTACCATTGTCAAGTCTATTATAAAAGCTCACAATGGAAAAATTGAAGTTGAAAGTAAAAAAGGTAAGGGCAGTAAATTTACAATAACTTTATAGGAAGACACCTGTTTTGTTAAGACAATAAAACAGGTGTTTTTGCGTAAATAGGCTCTCTTAATAATTATTTCATAGCTTTTTAATTTTGTATGTGTTATAATTAAAGTGATAATTAATGGTTTTTTAGTATAGGAGATATATATGGCAACGAAAATTAGTTTTGTGTCACTTGGCTGTGACAAAAATCTTATTGATAGTGAAATAATGCTTGGCTTAATTGATGAAAAGGGTTATATAATTACACCTAATGATTCAGAGGCTGATGTTATTATTATTAATAGCTGTGGCTTTATATTAGACGCCAATCAGGAGGCTATTGACAAGGTTCTTGAAATGGCAGACTATAAGGCAAATGGCAACTGCAAGGCACTTATTGTAACAGGCTGTATGGCACAGAGATACAAAGATGAAATTTTTGAATCTCTCCCAGAAGTTGATGCCGTAGTTGGTACTGGGGACTTTGAAAACATTGGTGCTGTAATTGACAGACTTTTAAATGGCGAAAAGAAGGTTCAGTTGGTTACTGATATTAACCACCTTTTAAATGAAAACAACAGCTACAAGAGAATGGTTACTACAACTGGTGGCTTTAGCTATTTAAAGATTGCAGAGGGTTGCGACAATAGATGTACTTACTGTACAATACCTTCTCTTAGAGGTAAGTACCGTTCAAGAAATATTGAAAGTCTTGTAAAAGAGGCTGAAATATTAGCAGATAAGGGCGTCAGAGAGCTTATACTTATTGCTCAGGATACTTCTCTTTATGGCAAGGATTTATACGGCGAACAGAAGTTACATGTTTTATTACAGGAAATAAGCAAAATTGAAGATATAAAGTGGATTAGAATTTTATACTGTTATCCTGAAAATGTATACGATGAACTTATTGATGAAATGGCATCAAATCCTAAGGTACTTCACTATTTAGATATGCCTGTTCAGCACACTAACGACAGAATATTAAAGTTAATGGGCAGAAGAAGTACAGGAGCTAAAATTAAGGATACTGTAAACAGACTTAGAGCAAAAATGCCAGATATGTGTATCAGAACTACACTTATTACAGGTTTCCCAACTGAAACACAGGAAGAATTTGAAAGTGTTATTGACTTTATGAAAGAAGTTAAGTTCGATAGACTTGGTGTTTTCACTTATTCTCCGGAGGAAGGTACTCCAGCCTGTAGAATGGATGGTCAGATAGACGAAGAAATAAAGGCTCAGAGAAAAGAGTCTATTATGGAGGCTCAAATGGAGATTTCTGCCGAATTAGGACAGAAGTTTGTGGGCAAAACTCTTGAAGTTATCGTTGAGGGTAAAATTGAAGATGAAGACGATTTATACTGTGGTAGAAGTTTCAGAGATTGCTATGAAATAGACGGCTTTGTTTTCTTTAAGAGCAGTGAAGAACTTATTGCAGGAGATTTCTATAACATCAAGATTACTTCTGCAGGAGATTATGACTTAATTGGTGAGAGGGTGGAATAAATGAATTTACCTAATAAGTTGACTATGGCAAGAATTATAATGATACCTATTTTCCTTGTGCTTTTGCTTTGCCCATTAGGCTTAGATAAGCAGGTTGCAAGATATATTGCTACAGGTATATTCTGTCTTGCCTCTATTACAGATTGTTTAGATGGCTATATTGCCAGAAAATACAATCTTGTAACAAATTTTGGAAAGTTTATGGACCCATTGGCTGACAAGCTTTTGGTTTCATCAGCTATGATTGCCCTTATTGGTATGAACGATGCAGTTGTACCTTTAAGTAGCGTTGTTGTTATTATAATTATTGCAAGAGAATTTATGATAACAGGTTTTAGAACTCTTGCAGTAGAACAGAACATTGTAATTGCTGCTGGTTTTTGGGGAAAGTTAAAGACTATATGTCAAATGTTTATGATTATATTCTTGCTTTTAAACTTTAATAACAGCGTTACTATTGTGATTTCACATATTCTTATTTGGGCAAGTCTTATATTAGCTATTGTTTCAGCTGTTGATTATATTGTAAATAACAAGCAGGTTTTGAAGTAAAATAGATTTAATTAAGGGTACAGGGCAAATGCTTAAAAAGTGCAGGTGATATATATGAGGGGTAAGGTCATTACATCGGCATTACTTACAGTTGTGTTAAGCTGTAGTAGTGTGTATGGTTCCGAAGCCTTTGATAATATGAGTACAAGCGAGCAGGCTCAAACTGCTGGTGCTTATATAGAGGAAATTATAAAGGATATACAAAACAACTACTACGGTGGAAATGTTACAACAGACCAGTTGGTTCAGGCTGCCATAAAGGGTATGACAGGTCAGCTTGATGAGTATAGCCAGTATATTGACATTGATGAATATAATGCCATAAAAGCTGATTCAGCATCTACACACTATGCTCCTGATTTTAAATGTGAGTTTAACGACAATGGCTATCCTATTATAAAGGAAATAAGTAGAAACTCAGTTGCCTATAAACAGGGATTAAGAGAGGGTGATGAAATAAGGGAAATAAGTAATATTAGTGCTTATGGTATTGGCGTAGATGAATATCAGACCCTTGTTACAAAGAACTCCAGTTCTACAGTTTCTATGAAGATTGCTAGTACAGGAGCTATTAAGAAAATGGATGTCAAGCTTACTAGAGTTGACAATAGTTCTGTAGAGGTTGTAGCTATGTCAAAGCTAAGTGGTAAAAATCAGAACTACGATGACAAGACTATAGGCTATGTAAAGGTAAAGGAATTTACTGAAAATGTAGGAAGTGAATTTCAACAGGCTGTTGTTAAGTTGCAGGCATCAGGTGCAAAAAAACTTATTATTGATTTAAGAGGAAATACTGGTGGCTATGTAGATGCAGCTATTGCTATGGCGAAGCAAATTGTGCCAGAGGGTGTTATTATTTCTACTAAGGATAAACAGGGCAAAGAAACTGTTTACAAATCTGATTTAAAGGTAAGACCTTTTGAAAAGTATGTTATTTTGGTAGATAATAACACAGCATCAGCAGCAGAAATTGTGGCATCGGCTATGCAGGATAGTGGTGTTGCTAAAATTGTAGGCGAAAAGACATTTGGTAAAGGTATTATGCAAAGTGTTACTGCCTATGAGGGTCTTGGTGTTCTGAAAATGACTACACAGGAATATACTACAAGATTAGGTCGAATAATAAATGGCATAGGTATTACGCCAGATATATCTATTGACAGACTAAAGTTTGTGTCAGAAACAGATACCTTGGATAGTAAAAATGTAGAGTCAGCTGTAAAGTTTTTAGGCTATAAAATAGATAAAGAAAATACAGTTGCAAAGGACTTAGGTATGTATCAGCTGGAAATGGGATTGCCAGTAACCTATGTTTTGGATAAAGCTACAGTAAGTGCAATTAATTTGGAAATATATAACGATATGATAAATAATGACAGAGCACTTACTGCTGGATATTTGAGTTTATTGTCATAACCATATTGACAATGAACGCACAAGTGAGATATAATAAAACTTAATGTAGGAAAAGAGAATATTAATTGGGTTTTAGTCAAATGATGTAGAAACAGTATATTTTTGCTCTATGATTTTGTCAGACAAAGTGCCTAGACAATGAAGTACATTATTTAAACTTGATTTTCCTTTTTCTAAAAAGAAACAGATATAAAGATAGAGCTTAATAATAACATTATGAGGTGCGTAAAATGAAGTACATTTTTGTTACAGGTGGCGTGTGTTCCGGTCTTGGAAAGGGTATTACAGCTGCCTCTTTAGGTCGTTTATTAAAAGCAAGAGGGTATAAGGTAACAATTCAGAAGTTTGACCCTTATATCAATATTGACCCAGGTACAATGAGTCCTTACCAGCACGGTGAAGTTTTCGTTACTGATGATGGTGCAGAAACTGACTTAGACTTAGGTCATTATGAAAGATTTATTGATGAAAGTCTTACAGTAAATAATAACATTACAACAGGTAAGATTTACTGGTCTGTATTAAATAAGGAACGTAAGGGCGAATATCTCGGTGGTACAGTACAGACTATTCCTCACATTACAAACGCTATTATTGACAAGGTATACGCAGCAGGTAAGGCTACAGATGCAGACTTTGTTATTACTGAAATTGGTGGTACTGTAGGCGATATTGAAAGTGAACCATTTATCGAAGCTATCCGTCAGGTAGGTAGAGATAAGGGTAAGGAAAATGTACTTTTCATTCATGTTGCACTTATTGTATACCTTGCTATGAGTAAGGAATTAAAGACTAAGCCAGCACAGCACAGCGTTAAGCAGCTTTTAAGTCAGGGTATTCAGCCAGATATTCTTGTATGCAGAACAGAATATCCTCTTGGCGAATCAGAAAAGGCTAAGCTTGCTCGTTTCTGTGGTGTTGATGATGAATGTATCATCGAAAACGCTGACTGTTCATCACTTTACGAAGTACCTCTTATGCTTGAAGAACAGAATATTGCAGATGTTGTTTGCAAGAAACTTGGTATGCCTTGTGGCAAGCCGGACTTAACTGATTGGATTGATGTTGTAAACAGAGAAAGAGCATTATCTAAGAAGGTTGAAATCGCTATTGTTGGTAAGTATGTAGAACTTCACGATGCGTACCTTTCTATAGTAGAAAGTCTTCATCACGCAGGTATCCACAGCGGTGCTAATGTAAGTATCCGTTGGGTAAATTCTGAAGATGTTGAAGAAACTGGTGTTGAAAAGGCATTAGCAGGTATTGACGGTATTATTGTTCCTGGTGGTTTCGGTACTAGAGGTGTTGAAGGTAAGATAATGGCTGTTCAGTATGCTAGAGAAAACAAAATTCCTTTCCTTGGCATTTGCTTAGGTATGCACTGTACAGTAATTGAATTTGCTAGAAATGTACTTGGTCTTAAAGATGCAAATACATCAGAAATCAATGAAAATACTCCAGACCCAGTAATTGATATTATGCCAGACCAGAAGAACATTGATAACCTTGGTGGTACAATGCGTCTTGGGGCTTATCCTTGTAAGTTGGCTGAAAATACTTGGTCAAGAGAACTCTATGGTGATGCTGAAATAAGTGAAAGACATCGTCATAGATATGAATTTAACAACAGCTACAGAGAGGCTATGACAAAGGCAGGTCTTGTATTTGCCGGTACATCTCCTGATGACAGACTTGTTGAAATCGTTGAACTTCCAAAGGATGTACACCCTTACTTTGTAAGTGTTCAGTTCCACCCAGAGTTCAAGAGCAGACCTAACAGACCTCATCCATTATTCAAGGGTCTTGTAACTGCTGCAGCAAAGAATAAATAATAAAATAATTGATATATTTGACTCCCTCAAGTGAAAACTTGGGGGAGTTTTTTCTATATATATGATAAATGTATATATATGTTCTATTTCGTTACCTCGTATATTGTTTTCGCTAATCTGTCAATAGAGTTATTTATTTCTTCCACAGTATTTGTTTGTGCCCCTAATTCAATAAGCATACTTTTATCTTTCATATGGAGGGAATATCTATAGGCATTTAAATATATTTTTCTGGTTAAATTGGGATAGAGTTCATTCATTTTTTGTTGCATACGAAAACTTAGGGCAAGGTTTGTTTTTATGTATGGGTTTGAAAGCCCTGGTATGTTTTGTAGTTTGCCATTGGTTTGTTTTTTACAAAGACCATTAAAAAACATTACCTTTGCACATTGTTGACCATTGTCAGTTGTCACTAAATGGAGATTTGGATTTACACCATCTCTATGTAGGTCTATTACTAATTCTATAGAGGGATTTTCAGCAAGAACTTTTTTAATAACTGGTTCAGCTCTTTCATACGCTCCGTCACGCTGTACTTTACCATTTACAGTGTCAAAGCTGTCTGTAATGTGCAGGCATTTAATACCGTACTTTTCCTCAAGGTCTTTGGCCAATCTATTGCCAGCACCTATTATACCAGACATATCTTTGCTGTCGGCAAACATTTCGTGGGCATGGGTATGAAAAATAAGAATAGTTGGCTTTTTTCCGGCATGTATTTTTAAATCAGTAGATAAAAAGGAATTTACATCAAATAAATCTGAAGTCATACCAGTCTTTTTATCTACGGCATAATAGTTCTGTCTTAATGTAGATAAATTTTGTAAAGCAGATACATTTGTAATAGGGGAGGGTGTTTCCTGTAGAGTTTCTTCAGTAACTAATGATGAATCTCCTATTTCAAGAAAAGAAACATCGTGGGCAACAGTTACATTATACTTTTTATGACCAGTAAGAAATATGGCACAGGTCAAAAATATAAGAATGAAAAGCTTTTTCTTCATATTATTGAAACCTCTTTTTCATTAAAATATGAATATTTTGTAAACAAAACAAGAATGGATTACATATTTAAGAATTTAAGCTATAAAAAATCCGTATTTCACTACATTATATATAGTAGATACTCTCTATTATATTAGTGTAAAGATGGCAATATGCCTATAATACAAATTGGCGAAAAAATCTAGTAAATGGCAATAATACATAAAATTTGATAATGGGTAAAAAAAGGTACAATACTGTTGTTAAAGTGAACAAAAACAATACTTAAGAATTGTTTAAAATATGGAAAAATTTTTATTAACAATTAATTCATTGACACTTTTATTGCAAAGTGGTAAATTAATTAGTATCAGCGTGAGTACCTATATGTATCTTGTATGTTGATAATCGCTGTGATTTGTAACGGGGGCTTTCAAGGTATAATATATGTATAGTATTTATGCAAAATATAAACTTTATGTGTTTAAAGGGAGGAAAAAGTTTATGAAAAAAGGTTTGTCCAAATTCATAAGCACAGTGTTAGCTGCTTGTATGATTACAACAGGCGTTGCTGTAGTACCTTTTGCTACTACTCCAGCTACTGTATATGCAGCAAGCGGAATTTCAGTCACAGAAAGTAAAGGCTGGCTTGAAAGTGCTTACATTGAATGGTCTGTTAGTGATTCATCTTACACAGGCTATAATGCTTATGTTAAGAAGTCAAGCGATTCTAGCTGGACACAGCTTGACGACCCACTTATCAGAAGATATTCTGATTGTTGGAGAGCAGACGCTGTAGGTCTTGCTGCTGGTACATACGATATGAAGGTTGTACCAATGAAGAATGGCAGTGAAGTAACAGCTGATGCTATTACTGCAACTGGTTTAACCGTTCAGGCTCACGATAGAGCCGGTGCTGCATTCTCACCAAAGTCTACTTACAAGGGTGCTGGTGCTTACAATGCAGACGGTACATTAAAGGCTGGTGCTAAGGTTATTTATGTTACACCTGCTACTGCTAAAACTGTAAAGGCTACTGTAGGTGGTGCAGAACACACTGGTTTACAGGATATCATTTATGGTTTACAGAAGGGTACAGAAACTTCTCCTATTGATATTCGTATTGTAGGTATGATTAATGCAGACGATATGGATTCGTTTGGTTCTAGTGCAGAAGGTATTCAGATTAAGGGTAAGAATGCTTATTCAAACCTTAACTGTACTATTGAAGGTATTGGTGAAGACTCAGGTATCCATGGTTTCGGTATGCTTATCAGAAATGCTGGTAACCTTGAATTAAGAAATTTTGCAGTTATGGCTTGTTTAGATGACTCAGTTTCTCTTGATACAGGCAACTGTAATGTATGGGTTCATAACCTTGATTTATTCTATGGTAAGACTGGTGGCGACGCTGACCAGGCAAAGGGTGATGGTACTGTAGATATTAAGGGTAAGTCAACTTATGTTACAGTTTCTTACAACCACTTCTTTGATAATGGTAAGTCATCACTTTGTGGTATGAAGAGTGAAGTAACTTCTTCATTAATTACATATCACCACAACTGGTTCGACCACTCTGATTCAAGACATCCAAGAATCAGAACAATGTCTGTACATATTTATAACAACTACTTTGATGGTAATGCAAAGTATGGTGTTGGTGTAACAATGGGTGCTTCTGCTTTCGTTGAAGCAAACTACTTCAGAAATGTTTCTAAGCCAATGATGAGTTCTGGTCAGGGTTCTGATGCCTTAGGTCAGGGTACATTCTCTGGTGAAAACGGTGGTATCATTAAGGCATACAACAACAAAATGGTAAATGAAAACAGAGTATTCAGCTACTATACTCAGAATAACCCAGCTTCAACAGGCTATGATGCTTATGAAGTAACTAGCAGAACTGCACAGGTTCCTTCAAGCGAAACAACTGAAAAGGGTGGCACTACTTACAACAACTTCGATACAGATGCCAACTTTGGTATCAATGTATCAGATGCACAGGTTGATGACCCAGCTGATGTACCTGCAAAGGTTACAACTTATGCTGGTCGTGTAAACGGTGGTGACTTCAAGTGGACATTTGATAATTCTACTGAAGATGGAAACTACTCTGTAATTACAGCTCTTAAAACAGCAGTTGTAAACTACAAGACTACTATTCAGTCTATTGGTGGTAACGGTACAGGTGCTACTGACCCAACTACAAGTGCTACAACAGAAACAACTACAAACAAAGATGGTTCAACTGAAACTACAACTAACAGTCAGGAATCTTCAACAGAAGGTACAACTATTGCTCCAGTTGAAGGTGCTCAGGTTCATAACTTTACATTAAACGGTACTAGCAGTTCTTTCTATACTATTACTGGTACATTAACATCTAGCTATGGTTCTGTAAACTACAATGGCTTAACACTTACTAAGGCATTAAAGATGGAATCTAAGACAGCTGTTAACTTCGACCCAGATGGTGTTGCTGGTACATTAACAATTGTTACTAACCCTCAGTATAGTGGTATTATTGAATTAAACGATAAGGCAATTACAATAGGTTCTGATGGTGTTGCAACAATCAGCTTAGACGGTTCTCAGTCTTACGAAATCACTAAGGGTAGTGGTTCAAACTACATCTTCTACATTGCATACACTCCAAACGGTAGTACACCTAAAGTAATCAAGGGTGATGCTAATGATAGTGGTAAGGTTGACGCAGCTGATGTTACAATGATTATGGATTTTGCAGTTGGCAAGATTTCAGCTGTAACAAATGCTACAAACGCCGATGTAACAGGTGACAAGACTGTTGATGTTGACGATGCTTACAAGATTAGCCAGTTCTTAAATGGCTTAATCAAGTCTTTATAATTCGACATAGGTCGTGAAACTTTTTCCTCTCCTGCCTATGGCAGGGGAGATACTTCTAAATTTAAAGGGAGGAAACAAAAACATGATAAAATGTTTTAAGAAAGCTATCAGTAGCGTACTTGCAGCAGCTATGCTCGCAACAAGCTTTACTGCTATGCCTATAAACACTTTTGCGGCTACATCTTTTAGTGCTGCAGGTGGTTGGTTTGAAACACTTTATGCTGAATGGGCTGGTAACAAGAGTGATGTTACAGCTGTTAGCTATAGTGGTACAGCAAGTGGTTCACTTACTGGCGATGATTTAACTTACCTTGTAAGACAGGACGGTTCTAATGTAAGATTAGATATTCCTGGTTTAAAGGCAGGTACATATAACTTAACTGTTACAACAAATAGTGGTACAATCACTAAGGAAAACATTAAGGTATATGAATATGATAGAAGTGGTTACGCTCACTATGATGCTCATAAGGAAGGCGTAACTGGTATTGGTGCATACAATGATGACGGTACATTAAAGTCTAATGCTGTTGTTGTTTATGTAACAGAAGAAAACAAGAATACAGTACAGCTTCCTGGTTACACTGGTAGCCAGTATCCAGCTGGTATTGGTAATATCCTTAACTACAAGTCAGAAGATGCCAACGGTGTAACTGGTGGTGGCAAGATTGATATTGTTCAGCAGTTAAGAGCAGAAGGTATCCCTCTTGATGTAAGATTTGTTGGTAAAATCAGAGGTGGTGACTCTAACACAAGTAACAACCCACCAGCAGAGAACATTAAGGGTCTTACTGGTTACAATACTACTACAAACGGTGGTACTAAGGGCGATAACGGTATGATGATTAGAGTATACAAGTCATCAAATGTAACAATTGAAGGTATTGGTGATGACGCAACTCTTGATGGTTGGGGTATTCAGATTATCAGCCAGACAGGTTATACAAGTCAGAGCTTTGAATTCAGAAACCTTAACTTCACAAATACTCCTGAAGATGCTATCGGTCTTGAAGGTACTTGTGCTATTTCTTCATCTCCACAGACTAAGGAATGGTTCGAAAGCAACGGTTATGCACCAATTAAGTTTAGTTGGGTACATAACAATACATTCCATCAAGGTTTCTGTAAGAACCCTGCCGAATCAGATAAGGCAGAAGGTGATGGTTCTTGTGACTGGAAGCGTGGCTATGGTTACACAATGGCTTATAACCATTATATAAACAACCATAAGACAAACCTTATTGGTTCTTCAAGTTCTAGTATTCAGTATGATGCTTCACTTCATCACAACTGGTACGAAAATGTAGAATCAAGACAGCCATTATCAAGACAGGCTAACATCCACATTTACAATACATACTTTGACGGTGCTACTTCTTATGCTATTTCTCCAAGAGCTCATGCTTACATTTTCTCTGAAGGTAACTACTTCGGTGCTTGTAAGAACCCTGTAGACTCAGCAAAAGAAGGTTCTGCAACTGTTAAGTCTTATAATGATAGCTTTGCAGGTTGTAACGGTGCAAATGCTGCACAGCAGGTTAAAAACAAGACTGATAAGGTAAGCGACAGCAGTGGCAACCCTTATGCAGGTTTTGAAACTGGTAGCGATATGTATGAATATACAGCTACTTCACCTATTCAGGCAAAGGCAGACTGTCTTAACCTTGCAGGTGTTATGAAGACTGCATCTGAAATCAATATGGAACCTACTCCAGAGCCTATTGTATCTGAAAATCCAGATGCTTTAACTCTTCCATATGAAGTTAACTTTACTACTCCAAGTAATGCAAATTACTGGACAACAAAGACTAGTGAAACTAATTTAGCAGCTAATTCACAGTATAATATAAGCAATGCTTTAGTTACTCCTGCTGCTAAAATTACTAATACTGCAACAACTATGAAGATTAGAGATAACGGTGTTATCTTTAAGGTAAATAAAGCTGCTGATGTTACATTTACAGCAGGCTCATCAAGTGCTTACGGTATCGAACTTTACGATGCTTATGGCGAACTTAAACTCTATGTTGCTGGTGGTAAGACAGCTACTGTTTCTAACATTCCAGCAGGTGTTTATGTAATTAAGTCTGGTAACACTCAGAAGGATGGTTACCTTGAAAACTTAAAGATTGTTGCTAATGACCCTAATGCTCCAACAGTAACAGAAACTACAACAGAAGCTACAACAAAGGCTAATACTGGTGATGATGGTACTACAGAAACTACTACATCAGCACCTGTTGTTGATGACGGTTATGTATGGCATGATGATGGTGTAGATGCAAGTGGTAACGATGTTGCTGCTGCAAATTCTAACATCTTCAATATTAGTGGTAATGATACAACAAATAAGTATACTTATAACGGTGTAACTTATAATAGTGGTATTAAGATGGAATCATCTACTAACATTACAGTTAATGCCCCAGCAGATGGTGCATTAAAGTTAGTATTAAGTGCAGCTGGTTCAAGAACTATCAAGATTGATGGCGAAGAACAAGATGTAGTTGATGGTCTTAATGTATTTGATTTAACAGCTGGTACTCATACAATTACTAAGGGTACAACTAATGTTTATGTTTATGTAATGAGCTATGCAGTTGATGGTGGCGACACAACAGTTACTACAACAACTGAAACAACTACAGAAGCTACAACTAAGGAAACAACTACAAAGGATACAGAAGCTACAACTAAGGAAACAACAGAAGCTACAACAGCTGCTCCAGTTGATGGTGTAAATGTTGTTGTTGGCAATGCAATGGTTAAGAATGGTTCTGCTGTTACAGTTCCTGTTAAGTTGACAGGTATGACTGATTTAGCAGACTTCAACATTACATTAACTTATGATGCAGCTGCTCTTACAGCTACTAAGGTTGAAAACGGCGACATAATCAATGACAGTATGGCTACAATTAACAGCAACATTACTGACGGTTCAGTAAGAATTGCTGGTATCAACCCTGCTGATAAAATTAACGCAGACGGTACAGTTCTTGTAAAAGTAACATTTACAGCAAACAAGGAAGGTGCAACTCCTGTTGCAATTACTGTAAATACATTAAAGGGTGCTAACCTTGCAGTTGCAAACTACACTACTTCTAATGGTACAGTAACAGTTACAGCAAACGGTGGTTCAGTTGAAACTTCAACAGAAACAACTACTACTGAAACAGATTCTACTACAGAAGCAACTACTGTTGATTACTCTGCTAAGGGTGATGTAAACAAAGACGGTAAGATTAATGAAAAGGATGCAGCCCTTATCTTGAAGTTTATTCAGGGTATCAAGGACGAAACATTCTATGATGAAGCTGCAGCAGATGCAAATGGCGACGGTGTAATCAATGCACTTGATGCTACTTGGGTATTAAACCACAAGGGTAACACTTCTAAGCCATCTACACCTGAAACTAAGACTTATACATTGACAGGTACTGATATTAATGCTACTTCTGGCACTGCTCTTACAGCAGACACAAATGTTGGTACAGAAAATATGTTCCTTGCAAAGACTGGCGTTAAGAATGCAAGTGGTTCAGTTCAGATTAGTGGTTCTAAGACAGTTCAGTTCAAACTTACTTCTGATGGTACAGTTGCATTAACAAATGCTATTTCTTCAGGTGCATATGCTAGACAGGTAGCGATTGTTAACTCAAATGGAGATACAGTTGCAACTTTAAATGTTCAAAATAAGAATGGTGCTAAGAACAATTTAAGTGCTACTTCACTTGTAGCAGGTACTTACACAATTAAGGGTGTAAATGTTGATTCAAGTGATAAATCTACAAACGGTGGTCTTAATTCTTCTGTAAACATTGGTACAATTACAGTAACAGGTACTCTTGAACAGATTTCTGCAGAAGCAACAACAAAGACTACAGTAACTACAACAACAGAAACTACTACAGAAACAACAACAAAGGCTACTACAACAACAGAAGCTACAACAACAACTACTACTGAAGCTACTACAGAAACAACAACAGTAACTCCAGCAGGCGACATTGTAGCAACAATTAATGCAAGTGATTTAACAGCTGGCGATATTACAGCTAACACAGTAAGTGGTCAGTTCAAGCTTATTGCAGATGCAACAAACAAGTTAACAATTGAAGCAAACAGCAAGAGCTTAGATGGTTATGAATTTACTCAGAGATTAAAGACAAACGGTACTGGTGCAGTTGATAAGAGAGCAATCTCATTCACAACAACTGGTGCAGGTAATGTAATCTTCTATGCAATGAGTGGTAGTAACAAGGAAGATAGACCAGTAAACTTACTTGATGCAAGTGGTGCAACAGTAGGTACAGTAACAGTATCTGGTACAACATTAGCTAAGTACACAATTGCAATTCCAAGTGCAGGTACATACTACTTAGTATCAGGTAAGAGTGGTATCAACTTCTACTTAATTGGTACTGATGTAGCATTAGCAGACCAGAAAGCTGATGCAACAACAGAAACAACAACAGCTACTGAAACTTCAACAGAAGCAACAACAGCTACAACAACTACAAAGGCTGATGATACAACAGAAACTACTACAACAGCACCAGCTGACAAGGCATTTGCTGTAAGTGGTGACAGCTGGTCAGCTGAAAACGATAGCGTACCAACTTGGTTAAATGGTGGTAAGCTTACAACTGCAACAAACAGCAGTAGTTACACAGCTTTCGCAGCAGAAAGTGCTAATGGTACTGCATTTACAAAGACTGTAAATGTAGCAGCTGATAGTTCAATTACTATTGATGTTGCTGATGCTTTAACAGCAAGCGTATTCATCGCTGGTAACAACAATACAGCAAACAAGGGTGTAATTAAGGCTACATTTACTGACGAAAGTGGTACTGTAACTGATATTACTCCAGCAGATGCTAACCTTGGTGGCAGAAAGACTGCAACAACAGCTTTCGAACTTGTTGCAACTGGTAAGGGTACAATTACTGTAACTCCAGATTATAACTCATTATTATACAAGGTTACTGTTAAGTAATAAGATTTTATAGCAAAATTAGTTGATTTGGGCGAGGGTTTATAGCAAGAATAAATGAATACACAAAATATTCACAAAAAAATTGTATAAACCCTTGCAATTTTAATAAGAAAAGGGTATACTTTTATAAAGGAAATTTTTTCTAAAGGTGAGGAAAATGTTTCTATTATAAAAGAAGGAGGTTAATTATGAAATTCAGAAGTTTATTATGCTCTGTATTAGCTTCTACTATGGTTATTGGCTCTTGTGTTTGTGCTAATGCCGCTACATTTACAGCAGGTAGTGAAAATGCTACAGCAGGTAATGTAGTATCAGTACCTATTACTGTTGCTCCAAGTGCTGGAGAAACATCTACAGATGTGAACGCCTATGCTATAGCTATTAGCTATGATTCATCTGTGCTCACACCAGTGGTAAAGGGAACTGACGAAGTAGGCGACAACACTTATGCAACTGTTGGTGACAGCTTTAATAGTGGCGTGCTTACAGCTGATTTAAAAGATAATGAAACAGGCAATGATGAAGTTCTTATAGGTTGGGCTGCAGCTTCACCTGTTAATGTAACTGAAGCAAGTACACTTGCAACTGTAGACTTTACAGTTAATGCAAATGCTACTGGTTCTACTGATGTAAACGTTGCTGTTGCTCAGGTAGCTAATTCTGATTCAGCTTTAGCTGATGAAAGTACAATTTCAGCTGCTAAGGGTACTGTAACTGTTGATACATCATTCATTTGGGGTGATGTTGATGATAGTAAGACTGTTACAGCAGAAGATTCTAATACAGTACTTAGATATGCAGCAGGTGATTCTACAGTAGTTCTTACAGAAACTCAGTTAAGAGCTGCTAATGTAGATGGTGCAGGTGGTGTTACCGCAGAAGATGGTAATTACATTCTTTTAAAGGCTGCGGATAAGACATATGTATTCCCTGTTGAAAAATAAAAATTTGAAATAATTTGTGAGGAGAAGACTAATATGAAACTTAAAAGTATTTTAGGTGTTTGTGTTGCTACAGCAGCAATGACAGCTAGTTGTTTTAACTGTTTTGCAGCTGATGAAGCTATCACATATGGTGCACCTATTGATTTAGCAACAGCACAGGAAGTTAGTGGCGATATAGTAGCAGGTACACACATTGCTGTTCCTGTAGAATTATCTAATTCAGATGACAGAACAACATCTTTTGCAGCAAAGGTTCTCTATGATGACGAATATGTTACACCTGGTGCAACAGATTCAAAATTATCAGATGATGAATATAACAATCTTATTGCATTAGGTAATAGTGATGATGGTTGTGTTCTTAGAGATTCTACTAGCACTACAGATTTAATTGTAAAGAATATCTATACTTTAGGTAGAGGTAACAAGAAAACTATTCAGGGTACTTGGGTTGCAGTTCCTAATTCAGAATCTATCAACAAGTTTGCTGTAGCATGGGCTTCTGGTACTGCTGATGGTTATGCTTTCTCAAGCGAACCTGAATTATACTTTATTTATACAGTAAAGAAGACAATACCTGCAGACGAATTAAATAAAGAAATGTTTACAGGTACTCCAGATAGTACTATGAAGGCTGTTGAAGGTATTACAGCTGGTACTACAAAGCTTAACGCTACTCAGGGTGCTTTCAAGGTTGTTCTTGATGCTGATGCACTTCCAGCAGGTAACTGGGTACAGGGCTTATATGCTCAGGTAGGTTCTACTAAGCAGGATATTACAGCTTGTGTACATGCTGATGGTACTACAACTTATGAATTCCCAGTAAGAGTTAACTCTGCAACTGGTGCAACTAATGCTATTGATGTTGATATTTATGCAACTACTACTGCTGATGAAGCTGGTGCAACTACTTCTACTGACAAGAAGATTGGTTCAATCAACCTTACTATGGACGGTACAGTAACTAGCTACACTACAGTTGATGGTACAATAGCTAAATAATATAAGGAGGTAGATTGATAATGAAAAAGTACGAAAAACCAGAAATTAAAATCGCTTCCTTTGATAGCGAAAATGTAGTTTCTACAAGTGCAGGTGTAAACCTTACTAAGTTCAACACTACAAACAAGTATACATCTATCGAATTCTAATAAATTGAATTTTGATGAAACTTTAATAAAGAGCCTAATTTATTTAGGCTCTTTTCTTATATTAATATTGAATCGGAAAGATAAATTAGGAGGTATAATATGAAAAAGTTATTAACTGTTTTTATGGCTGTTATGGCTCTTAGTGTAAATGCTTTTGCAGCAACAGAGGTAAATGTTGTTGTGGATAAAACTCCAGTAGAACAAAAGGGTGTTATTGTAGATAATAGAACCCTTGTACCTGTTCGTGGTGTGTTTGAAAAAATGGGATATACTGCTGAATATGATGCTGAAACAAAAACTGCAACTCTCAAAAAGGATAGTGATGTTTTAAAGTTTACAGCAGGAGAAAACTATTTTACATACAATGATAAGAAAATAGAAACAGAAGTACCTCAGCAGATTATTGAGGGCAGATTTATGTTGCCTTTAAGAGCTATCGAAAGTGTAGAATTTGTTGGTATTAAGTGGGACGGCGAAACAAAGACTGCAAGTATTACACACCCATTCTCTGTTGTGCCAATTACAGTAGAGGAAGCTGACAAGATGCTTAGTGGCGATGCTACAGATATAAATTTAGACTAATTTAGAGAGCCTATCATTTGATAGGTTCTTTTTTTATTGTATTTGTCATAATATTAAGGGATAAATATTATTTAAGGAAGTGACAATATGTATCCCGAAATATATTCTGCTGTCTATGATTTTGGAATATGCCCTAAGAATATAGTGCGTTGCAAATATTTTTATATTGTTCATACTGACAAGGGCACTTACAGCATTTGCAAGGCAAGGGTCAATACCAACAGAATAATGGAAATTTACAGATTAAAGGAACAATTATGGACAAAAGGTTTTAGGGCTTTTGACAGATATTTACCGGCAAAAAGTGGATTACCTTATGTAGAGAGAGATAGTGATGTGTATATCCTTTCGCCTTTTAAGGGAGCCAACGAACTGGACTTCCTTAATAATGCTCAAGTTGTAAAAGCTATTGAAACCATAGGTAGTATGCAGTATGCCTTGAGCCGAATAGACAGCCAACCAATGGTAAGAGCCGCATCTATTTTAAAGCCTCATCCCTTAGATGAAATGGAAAAGGGGCTTACTACTATGGCAAAGTGTAGAAAAGCAATATCCAATACAAAGACTTTAAAAGATTGGGATATGACTGTACTGAAAGTCTATGACAAGTATTATAGCAAGGCTGAAAAGGCTGTTGAAAGATTACAAAAAAGTACCCTTGAAAAATCCTTTATACACAATAGATTAAAAGAAGGAAATATTCTATTTAACTATGGCAGAATTTCTATTATTGATTGGGATTATATGACAGTTGGCTCGCCTCTTTGGGATTTGGCATTTTTTATAAACAGGTATAAACGCAAAAATGCTTTTTATGCCCATAATAAAGGACTTAACTACCTAAATATGGAGGATATTTTGGGGGCATATAGCAAAAACAACTATTTGACAGATAATCAAATAGAGGACCTTCAAGCTGTCATTGACTATCCTAGACAGTTTATTTCCGTTATTGGAGAAATTTATAGAAAAAGTAGAAAATTTATACCTGTTGGGCTAAAAATGAAATTAAATGAAATGGCTGAACAAGTGGATTTTGAATTATAAAGATATACAAATAATGTATAATGTTTTTTTAAAATATATTTGAATTTCGTATTGATTTGTGGTAGAATGGAGGTTATAAAGGAATAGAGTGTAAATTTTATATATAGCTTTTAATAG
>ENA-OROE01000852-OROE01000852.1-human-gut-metagenome-genome-assembly--contig:-NODE-852-length-25147-cov-3.910450_pt1 | contig 25147 bp, 17 predicted proteins | sample MGYA00242126_ERZ509044 | MGnify/ENA primary metagenome ERZ509044 (study PRJEB26280, sample SAMEA2338716) | human gut metagenome | biome: human gut; feature: human-associated habitat; material: faeces... | reverse complement strand
AAGCACTTTATTTACAATAGATGTGGCGGTATACATAGCGCCGTGCCTATTGTAAATAGCAGTGCAAAACAGAAAATTTAGACAGTTTGAAGCGACCGGTCATCAGAAAACTGTAAAGAGGTATTGTCTGAATAGGCACTGTTTTTATGATAAAAAGGAGTGGAGGAAATGTGTAAAGTAATTGCAGTAGTAAATCAAAAGGGCGGCGTTGGCAAAACAACAACCTGTGGGAATTTAGGGATTGGTTTAGCAAGGTGCGGAAAAAAGGTTTTACTGATTGACGCAGACCCGCAGGGAGATTTAACAGCGAGTTTAGGATTCATCAATCCGGATGAAATCAACCATACGCTTGCAACTGTTATGATGAATACCATCAATGAGGTTGAAATGGACAAGGACTATGCAATTCTTCGTCATAGCGAGGGAGTGGACGTGTTGCCTTCCAATATAGATTTATCTGCAATGGAGATTTCGTTAGTCAATGTCATGAGCAGAGAATTGATTCTGAAACGCTATATCGAGAGCATAAAGCAGCATTATGATTATATTTTGATTGATGGGATGCCTTCGCTTGGGATGCTTACAATTAACGTATTGGCGTGTGCAGATAGCGTGCTGATACCTGTGCAGGCAGCATACTTGCCAATCAAAGGGCTTCAGCAGCTGATGAAAACAATCGTACAGGTGAAACGCCAGTTAAATCCTCGTTTGGAGATAGAGGGGGTACTGGTGACAATGTTCGATAGAAGGACGAAAAATGCCAGAGATATTGCAGAGCTTCTGGAGGAGAATTATGGAACAATGCTGAATGTTTTTGTAAATAAAATTCCCCTCTCTGTTCGTGCTGCAGAAACAACAGCGAAGGGCGTAAGCATTTTTCAATATGATCCCAATGGTTCGGTTGGACAGGCGTATAAGGCATTGACGAAGGAGGTGCTTGAGGATGAGAGAGGGAACGGCGAAGGAGATTAAATTTGAAAGTATTGATAACCTGTTCGGTATTCCGAATGAATCGAAGCAGCATGTAACAACAATGATTCCTTTGGAGAGTCTTTATCCATACGCACAGCACCCATTTCGTGTGCTTGATGATGCGAAAATGGACGAATTGGTCGAGAGTATTCGGACAAATGGTATTTTAGAACCGGCATTGGTTCGGCCTCGCACCTTAGGGGGCTATGAAATTGTATCCGGGCACAGAAGAAAAAGAGCCTGTGAGAAGGCAGGGCTGGAAGAAATACCTGTTATCATCCGAGAATTGACGGATGATGAGTCTGCAATTCTGATGGTGGATTCCAATAACCAGAGAGAAGAACTGCTTTATAGTGAGAAGGCTTGGGCTTACAGAATAAAATATGAGGCGCTGAAGCATCAGGGAAAGAAATTTTCGGAAAACAGTGCAGAACAGCTGGGAAAGGAAAATAATAAGAGTGGACGACAAATCAAACGCTACATCAGATTAACCTATTTGCAGGAGGATTTGCTTGACTTGGTAGATCAAAAGAAGATTGCCTTCCGAGCGGCAGAGAAGCTTTCCTTTCTGACTGAGACAGAGCAGAATATTTTACTGGAGGCGATTCTGGAGCATAAGGTTTATCCGAATATTGATATGGCGGAAAAGCTGAAACAGATGAGCGGAGCAGTATCTATTGAAAGAGTAGAAGAAGTGCTGTTGGACAGGAAACAGAAAAGCAGTGCAACATCTATACCTGTAAAAAATATTCGGAAGTATTTTTCGGAGGAATCCTCCGCAGAGGAAATGGAACAGAAAATCATAGAGCTATTGGAGAAATGGAGGCAGGAGGAAGGGCATGAAGGATTCTTTTAAATTTGATTATTTTTATGGCTCCCAAGCAGAACAGTTCAGCTTCTTTCGGCTACCGAAAATTCTGATACGAGATGAACAGTTCAAGAAGATTTCAAGTGATGCCAAAATTCTGTATGGCATTATGCTGGACAGGATGTCTTTGTCCAGAGAAAATAAATGGATGGATCAGAATAACAGAGTATATATCATTTTTACCCTAAAAGAGGTTATGAAGGAATTTGAATGCTGCCAGAGGAAGGCAGGCTCGCTGATGGCGGAACTGGATTCAAAATCGGGGATTGGTCTGATTGAGAGGAAAAGACAGGGCTTAGGCAGACCGGACTTGATTTATTTGAAAAATTTTATTGCAGTGCAGGAGGATATTTCGCAGAAAGAGGAGAAGCAGGAGCAGGGAGAGGTTCTGCCATTGCAGAGTGGCAAGGAAATGCCACTTATAACAGGTGCAGAGGATTCTTTCCAAACAGGTAAAGCTATACCAATGCAGAGAGGTAATAGAGAGAAACTCCAAGGTGGTGCGGATTTGCCATTGCAGAGTGGTAAAAATCTGCATATCCAGAATAGCACAGAAATACTGTCCAAGAGCGGCAATGAAGCACCAACAAATAATACTGAGAAGAATAAGACTGAAAGGAATAAGACTGAAAGGAATAAGACTGAGGATTCTATCTATCCAATCTATCCGACAAAGGAGAAGGGTGCGATGGATGTGACAGAGGTGTATCGCAGGATTGTGAAAGAGAATATCAGCTATGAAACGCTGTACAGCAATCTGCCCATCATGCAAAGGCGGATGCTGGATGAGATGGTGGAGCTGATGGTTGAGGTACTGGCGGTCAACAGAAAGGTTTTGAGGATTGGCGGAACAGATTATCCGTATCAGTTGGTGAAGAATCGGTTTCTGTGCATCGGACAGGATCACGTGGAGTATGTTTTGCATTGCCTGGAGCAGACCGCAAGCAGGATTGGGAATATCAAGGCATATATTCTGACAAGTCTGTTTAATGCAACGGCTACGATGGATACATATTATACGATGGCGGTACAGCACGATATGGTTATGGAAGAGTAACTTCGGGACACGGTGTCCCAAGGTGGAAAGAGAAGGACTTCAGGACACGGTGTCCCAAGGTGGAAGGAGAAGGACTTCGGGACGCGGTGTCCTAAGGTGGAAGGAGAAGGACTTCAGGACACGGTGTCCCAAGGTGAAAAGAGAAAGACTTCGGGACACGGTGTCCCAAAGCGAGAAAAATGAAATACAATAGGAACTATGAGAAAGAGTAGATGCGTTATCTGCTCTTTTTTCGTATCAGGAGGGATAAAATGAAAAAGGATGATAAAGTGATTTTTCATAATACGCGGTTGTTGCTGGAACATTACAGAAATGTGGTATGGAGTCTGGAAGTCTCTGTATTTCAGACAAATGTAAATTTTCAGGCAGAGTTTGGAAACACAATCGAAGAGTTTCTAGAATTATCGTATGAAGCAGGTCTTGATCTTCCTGCATCTGATGTCGCAGCCAGAATCCGAAGCATCAATAAAAGCAGAAATATGCTTCGAATTATAGATGGTGCAGTTGCGTTGCTGCGGGAGAAATATCGGAACGGCGAGGAGTGCTATTGGGTATTGTACTATACCTATTTATCTTCGCAGGAATTTGGTGGTGTTGATGAAATCGTGGAGAAGCTGTCTGAAATGTTCCGGGATTTTTCAAGGAGTACATATTATCGTAGAAAAAACGAGAGTATAAGAAGAATGGGTGATTTGCTTTGGGGGTTCAGAACGAGCTGCTGCGATCCGGCATTGGAATTGCTGTATGCGGAACAGTTGATTTTTGGAAGATGTGAGGATGATTTTAAAAGCCATAGGTAAGGAGACTGCGATTTAGAGTATGCTCTATGTGGTATACGATATAGAAAAATTGAAAGGATGAGATATGATTAAGGGTGTTTTCTTATGTAGTAAAGCAAGGGGTGTTGTGGTATATTAAAAGAAGATTGCAGAAAGGAGGAAGCTATTGGATGACTGAAAATACTACATATGACCAATTAAAGACACAGAGGCATTTGTCGTTAGAATGGAGAGGCATTAATAGTACACAAATATGTTTTGAAAAAAGTTATTTCTCATTAAAAAAAGACCACGTTACTTATACGATAGAAATTGCTGTAATTGGTGATGAGAAAAAATAAGTATATCAGTTGATACTCCAACTACTTTTGAAAAAATATATCATTATCTTGGAGATATAAGAAGATATGAATATTTGGTAGATGGTGCTTTTTATTGTATGAAAAAATGTGAGACAGATGGTATTGATGTTACAAATTCCATTACGGATGTTGAACTTCCTTATTTTTTCAGTGAAAAGTATAAGCATAAAATTCCTTTGGAACTGACAGATAAAGAATATAAGCGATATTTTTTAAAGTGGCTTAAATTACAATCTTCATTGGGAATAATTAACCAGGTAGCATTATTTGCTAATTGTTTGAATGGATTAACAGCGGATGTGCGAATTTCCATGCTGGCAGAGTGTTTTGAAGCTTTTGGAAAAAGGTTAGAGAAAGAGAAGAAAATCATAGTAAAATCAGAGAATAATACAACCAGAACAGTGCAGTGCGAGAATTGTAAAGAGAAATTCGAATTGTCAATTCGTGGTAAAAAGTCCTTTGCATGTTATATGGCGGCTCTTATAGAAACATATGGAAAAACGATTTTTTCTAGGGAATATCGAAGAAGAAAGACTCTGATTCAGAAAATTGTAAAAACAAGAAATAAAGTTTTTCATGTTAATGCTAAACAGAACGGGGTGCTTGACGGAGCACAATGCGGTTTTTATGCAATTAAACTTGAGTGGATGTTTCGTTATATAATCTGGTTGGAGATGGGATTTCCTAAAGATAAACTGGATGTTGTAATTAAAAAAGAAATAAAGAAATTTGAAAGTCAGTTTCCGAACTTAATATATTAAAATTGGAGGGTAGATTAGAAACTATTTACTAGACTGCACTTCTACAAAAAGAAAAGATAAAGATTCAACCTGTTCCCTTGGAATTCGGAATATGTTGGATCTTTTTGTGTATTTATAGGATAAATCTGTGAAAAATAAAAACGAAAAATGCGTTGATAAATTTTATGTGCGGTGATATACTACATATATATAGAGGATAAAAACGAAAAATCTGTTTATAAGTCAGGAGGTAACTATGAAACTTCTTCGTATTACAGCGGAAGGGCTACCATTATTCAAGGAAAAACTGGATTTATCTTTTTATGCACAGCAGAGGGTCGCTGAAGAACAAAAGAATATTTTGTATCCATTATTTTCAAATATTTATATGAATTCTGCAACGGGGTTTATAGGTATCAATGCATCCGGAAAGACATCTGTTTTGAAGGTTATTTTGCTTGCTTTAGATATAATCAATAATGAGCCAATAAACCATATAGAGACTAGAGATATATTGGGTGATGCAAAAGAGGTCAAATTGAATATGTATTTCTTTTCTGGAAAGTTGAATGAAATCTGCCGATTGGAAACGATAATTACTTCCCGAAAAAGCAAGCCGGAAGGAACGAGTTACAGTATCCTTTCAGAATCTTTATGGATAAAAGACGTAGATGAGGTGACTACCCGTAAGGGGATGCTCATTTTTGAAGGTAAAGAGCCTGCAATGGTTAGAAGTAGTCAGGAGGACTTTTTGCCAGATGATGTAAGTATTATGATTGCCAGAAATAAGAAGGCGAAAGAGCATGTGTGTATTGTTAATCTCTTGAAATATACGAATGAAAATGTTCTTACATTCTCAGAAGAAATTCCGTCAGAAGTTATTATGTTCTTAGATCCGACGATTGAGAAGCTGCACTTTGATGAAAATGAAAATAAAACATTAATCCATTTGAAGTTCAAGGATAAGGAGGAAATTCTTCTTAATAATCCGGTAGAATTGAATAATTATCTTTCATCCGGTACAGTAAAAGGAATGATTACATTTACCTTGGCACAGGAAGTCTTACAAAGCGGCGGGTATATGGTTATAGATGAAGTGGAGAATCACTTTAATAAAGAAATTGTAATAACATTGATTCGGTTCTTCATGGATAGTAAACTGAATAAAAATGGTGGCACACTTATTTTCTCTACACATTATCCAGAGTTACTGGATGAATATGATCGCAACGACAGCATTTTTATCACTAGAAATCGTAATGGTATTACGGTGGAGAATCTATCAAATATATTGAAAAGAAACGATATTAAGAAAAGTGATGCATACCAGAGCGGTTTCCTTGAGGGAACAACTCCGACATATGAGGCTTATATGCGGTTAAAGAAGAGCATTGCCTTAGCACTTATGTAGGAGGTGCCTATGGAATTAGCAAATTATAAGGCATGTATTTGTGAAGGTTCGGCCGAAAATGCTATCATGGACATACTTCTGGATTATAACCTTTTGATTTTTAATAGAGAAGAGATGATTGAGGAAGAAGTAATCCGTTGTCGAGAAGCCAAAAAATTTGAAGAAAAATATTTGAGAAAGGGATTTAAGGACAAAATTTCTGTTATTAGAATCCTTGATTCAAGAGGCGAAAATTTTAAACTCAGTAAGGCCTATGCTGGCAAAGTGGACGTTATAAATGTAGTAACTGCTCCAGAAATAGAGATGTTGATCATCCATAATGAGAATAAGTATAAGGAATATAAGAAATCACGGAAAAAGCCCAGTGATTTCTGTAAAGAGGATCTAAGGATGGCAGATGTAAAATCTTATAGATTTGTCAAAAGCTACTTTGCTGATCCGATGGTGCTTGTAGCTGCTATAAAAAAAACATCATGAGATTTCAAAAGTGCCAAAAGGGGAATATACATTGTTGGACTTGTTACGATAGAGGAATTTGTTGATAAAAGAAAAAGTTATACTTCGGGACACGGTGTCCCAAAGCGGGAAAGGTGAGATATAATAGGAACTACGAAAAGAGCGGATGCTACAGTTGCTCTTTTTTGTATCAAGAGATTAAAATGAAAAAGGACGATAGGGAAAAGAAATAAATTTTCCGATTTTTAAAAATTGGGGTGTTCGATTTGATGAAATCGTATTTTTACTGTGGTAAAATACGGATAATTCAATCAATCATTTATCTGAAATAAAAATCAAGGAGGAGATACTATGAAGAAGAAAAGAATTATGACTGCACTGCTGACAACGGCAATGGTATTCGGTGCTGTTCCGACAGCTTTTGCAGCTGACAACATCACTGTAACGGTAGATGGCCAAAAAGTAAGTTTTGGTGACCAGCAGCCTGTGAATATCAATGGGCGTGTTATGGTTCCGGTAAGAGCAGTGGCAGAAAAAATGGGCTGGGATGTAAGTTTTGAGAAATACTCAACAAATGACAGTCCGGTGGTAAACGGACGTTTTCAAGAGTATAATCATGTTTCTTTGAATAAAACGGTAAAAGAGGATAAGGATTTAGACAGAAAATACTTATATTTTACAACAATTACTATTGAGAAAAAGACTATTATCTCTGGTAGCTCCGGTCATCTTGAAGAAGAAAAGGCATTGGTTGCTGATCCTGTAGTTAAGAATGGTAGAACATTACTCGGCATTAGGGATCTTGCAAATGGATTGAATGCAGATGTTCAGTGGGATGGAGCAAGAAAAGAGGTCAAACTTACAACCAAGCCTGTAGAGCAATATCCTAACTATGATAAACTGCTGAAGTATATCGAAGAATACAGAAAAGCTGTAGGTGAGCAGACAGATAAACAAAAGGAGCAGCAAGAACAGCAAAAGCAGGAGAAAGTAGACGTTACAAATGAAAGTAGCTATGCTGAGCAGATGTTGCGTTTGGTAAATGAGGAACGTGAAAAAGTTGGGGTTTCTCCTCTTGAGTTAGATTCTACATTAACAGCGGCTGCACAAATTAGAGCAAAAGAAATTATAGAAGTATTCGATCATACCAGACCTAATGGTAAAGCTTGTAAAACTGTATTGGAAGAATTAGGGTATGAAGGAGACTATGCTGGCGAAAATATTGCCGGCGGACAGAAAACACCCGAAAAAGCTGTGCAGGCGTTTTGTTCTCTGCCGTCACGCAGAGCAATACATGTTTCTAAAATAAGTTCTGTTACCATATTTCTACAGGTTAATATCGCCTTCGTAGACGTCACCGGAAACAGGATCCACCGTTACCAGCAGGCCGTCGGCCAGCTTAGAGGTTGCTTTCTCCGCGCCTACAATGACAGGCAGGCCACAGGTTACGGCAACAATGGCGGTGGAGGATGTCAGTCCGCCCTCTTCAGCGATAATTGCTGCTGCCTTGGCAGCAGCCTGCGGTACAAACTCGTCATTCAGCACATCAACTACAAGGATATCACCCTTTTGGAGCTTGTCCTTGAAATCTGCCGCAGTTCTGCCTACGCAGATACGGCCGGTGACAGTCTTGCTGCCGATACCGGGACCGCTGAGCAGCTTGGGACCCACTGTAACCACCTTAATCAGATTTGTACTGCCCGGAGTACCGATAGGCACGCCGGCAGTTATAACAACAGATGCGCCGTCCTTGATTACAGAGTGATGCAAAGCACACTGCAAAGACAGCTCAATCATTTCATCAGTATTTGTGGAGTATGGCCCCAAAAGCGGCAGCACACCCCAATAAAGCTGCATCGCACGCACGCGCTCAGGCAAGCGTGATACAGCAACAACAGTACATTGAGGCTTATATTTGGCAATCATACGTGCCGTAAAGCCTGATTCGGTAATCGTAAGAATAGTATCGGCCTTTATTTCCTGAGAAATCTGTACGGTAGCATGGCTGATAGCGTCGGTAGAATGAATGCGCTCGCTGATGCCCTTCTTTTGGAAGATATGCACATAATCAAGCGCGTTTTCCGTGCGAACGGCAATCTTGGCCATTGTCTGCACCGCCTCCAGCGGATATTTGCCGCTGGCAGTTTCACCGCTCAGCATAATAACATCGCTGCCGTCAAAAATAGAGTTGGCAACGTCACTGGCCTCGGCACGGGTTGCACGGTAGCTGTTAATCATACTTTCCAGCATCTGCGTAGCCGTGATAACAGGCTTGCCCGCCTTGTTGCAGCGCGCGATAATATCCTTCTGTACCAAAGGCACATCCTCGGTCGGAATCTCTACGCCCAGGTCGCCTCTGGCAACCATAATGCCGTCGGATACGCCGATAATTTCATCGATATGCTGTACACCGGCCTCATTCTCGATTTTGGAAATAATCCCGATGGAAGAGCCTGCTTCCTCAAGCACTTTACGGATAGCGATAACATCATCGGCCTTCTGCACGAAGGATGCCGCAATATAATCCATATCATGCTCGACAGCAAAAAGAATATCTGCCCTGTCCTGCTCAGACAAGAATGGTAGCTTCAGCTCAATGCCGGGGCAGGCCACGCGCTTACGCGAGCTCAGCTCGCCACCATTGACCACCTTGGTATAAATTCTACAGCCGTCAATGCGTACAACCTTTAGGGAAAGCAGTCCGTCGGCCAGCAGAATATTGCTGCCGATTTCTACCTCCTGCGGCAGACCTGCATAATTAACGTGTGCCATATGGCGGTCACCCAGGTATTCTTCCGTAGTCAGGCAGAAATCATCGCCCTCGTTCAGCTCGATTTTGCTTTCGGCAAACATGCCCAGGCGCATTTCCGGGCCCTTGGTATCGGCAATCGTAGCGATTACCTTACCGGCCTCTTCTGCTGCCTGACGCACCAGTTGCAGCCTTTTGCCATGGTCCTCATGATTACCATGCGAAAAGTTGAAGCGTGCCAAGTCCATGCCGGCGAGCATCATCTTACGCAGCAGCTCTACATTGTCCGTGCTGGGACCTACTGTACAGATAATCTTTGTTTTCTTCATCAGGACTGCGCCTCCTCAGTACTGAAACTTATTCTCACACAAAACCTCATAGGCATCCTCTGCCTCCGAAACTGGCAGACAGATTTCATAAGCCTTGTTATGCTTGCCTCCGGCACTTTTCAGCTGTACCAAAAAGCCGTTTTCCGTCAGCATTTGCTTTATTTTTTTGGCTTGTTCCTCAGTGTGGGCAATATAAATTGTTTTCCACATACTAGAATGCCTCCTGTAAATCAGGTAATTGGATTATGCCTTGTAAGCTTTGATTTTTTCAATCAGCTTCGGCAGGATTACGTTTACATCACCTACGATGCCATAATGAGCAACGGTGAAAATCGGTGCCTCTGCATCCTTGTTGATAGCGATGATGATATCGCTGTCCTTCATGCCGGACAGATGCTGGATAGCACCGCTGATGCCGCAGGCAAAGTAGATATGCGGAGTAACGGATTTACCGGATTGGCCAACCTGTTGGGAATGAGTCAGCCAGCCCTCATCAATAGCGGCACGGGTGCCTGCTACTGCGGAATTTTCAAAGAGAGCAGCCAGCTGTTCCAGCACGTCAAAGTTTTCCTTGCTGCCGAAGCCACGGCCGCCTGCTGCGATCATATCAGCTTCATCAATCTTAACAGCGTTTTCACTGCTCAGAGCTTCTTTTTTAACCAGTTCAACACGGCTTACAGCGCCTGCTTCCGGAGTGAAGGCAATAACCTCACCGGTGCGGGTGTTGTCCAATTCAGCCGGTTTGAATACTTTAGGACGAACGGTACCCATTTGCGGACGGTTAACGTCGCAGATGATGGTAGCGCAGATATTGCCGCCCAGTGCGGGACGAGTCCAGGCAACGAGCTTGTCATCGGTTACATCCAGAGCAGTGCAGTCAGCGCACAGGCCGGTATGCAGACGTGCTGCAACACGCGGAGCCAGGTCACGGCCGTCATCGGTAGCACCGAACATAATGGAAGCCGGATCATATTTTTTGGACAGCTGGCAGATAGCATCGGTATATAACTCGGTATCATAATCTGCGTATTTAGCATCCTCAACAACATAAACAACATCAGCGCCGGCAGCAATCAGCTGCTGCGGCAGCTCGCCTGCAGCAGCGGTCACCAGTACCGCACAGCATTTTTCCTCCAGCTTGGCACACAGCTCTTTGGCAGCGCCCAACAGCTCAAAGGTAACATTCATCAGCTGACCATTTTCCTGTTCAGCAATAACCCACATATTTACACACTCCTATTCGTTATCTTCAGTATCGTCAGTTTCGGCAATAGCTATAGCCTCCATGGGACATTCGCGGATGCAGGCACCGCAGCAGACACACTGCTGCATATCAATCTGCGCCTTGCCCTCACGCAACGTCGCAGCGCCCATCGGGCAGACTGCCACACATTCCTCACAGCCACAGCAAAGCTGCCTGTTTACTTTTATCAGCATGGTTCACCTTAGCGGGTAATAACCTCTGCCTTAACCAGCTTTTCAAACAGCATATCTACTGCTGCATCAGCATCTGCTTCGGTAATGATTTCGCCGTTGATTTCAGGCGGGGTCGGGGTGAAGGCTTTTTTAACCTTAGTCGGAGAGCCCTTCAGGCCTACGGTTGCAGGATCAATATCCAGGTCAGCAACGGTCAGAGTAGGAATCTGTGCCTTACGAGCTTTCATTTTGCCCTTAATGCTGGCGAAACGCGGCTCTTTTTCGGATTTGGTTACGGTAACCAGCAGCGGTGCTGCACAAGCCAAGGTCATCTGATAATTTTCGTTTTCGCGGACAACAACAAATTTGCCGTCTTCATAGCTCAGGCTCAGAGCGCCGGTAATCTGAGGAATTCCCAGATGCTCTGCCATTTCCGGGCCAACCTGTGCGGTATCGCCGTCTACTGCCTGCTTGCCGCAGAGTACGAGGTCGAACTCGCCCAGATGTTTTACAGCAGCAGCCAGAGCCAGGCTGGTTGCCAGAGTATCACTGCCGCCCAGAACGCGGTCGCTCAGCAGAACGCCGTCATCAGCGCCCATAGCGATTGCTTCCTTCAGAATATCGGTTGCCTGGGGCAGGCCCATGGTCAGTACTGTTACCTTAGCGCCTTCCTTATCCTTCAGGCACAGTGCTACCTCCAATGCCTGACGGTCATAGGGATTCATAATATTTTCTACACCCGTACGGTCTAAGGTATTGGTTTCGCGGTTAAATTTTACTTTTGCCGTATCCGGCACTTGTTTTAAACAAACGAGAATATTCATTTGCTGCCTCCTTAAGCTTATTACAGGAGCTGCTGCTCCGGCTTTTTTACATTCTTCTCTTTATTTTAGCATTTTTGTACTTAAACTTGCAAGTATATCATGAAAGTTTATGAAAAACAGCTCAAATAGCTAAATCAATTTTTCTTTACCACACAGTTTTCGCCCAGTATTTTGACCACATCCTCGGCAAAGCCCGGTGCTTCGCTGTTCACCCAGAAGTTGGGCGTTGTCTTGATAAGCTTACGCGAGCCCATCAGCTGCAGGTATACGCAGTCATCGCCCTTGTATTTTTGAAACAGCTGCATCAGCTCACGCTGCACCAGCGGATTTTCCAGATGCGCTTCGATGCGCAGACGAATTTCCGTAGGCGGCTTAGATGGCAGGGCGCGCACGCTGTTGGCAATAATCTTGCTTTCGCGCTCATCCACGCTGAAGCGTCCTTCAATCGCCACAATGCTGTCCTCATAGATATCCTTGACATTTGTATGATAAGCCTGCGGGAACACGATAATTGGGAAACGTCCGCTGAAATCCTCCAGCGTCAGAAGAGCCATCGTATCGCCGCGCTTGGTATTTTTTATCACACAATCCGTAATAATACCGGCCACGCGCACGAACTGTCCGTCCTGTACCTGCGTTTCACCGCCGAACTGGTGCAGCGGCATGAAGCGCTGCAGCATCTGCTTATAATCGCTCAGCGGATGGTCGGTAACGTAAAAGCCGATAATTTCCTTTTCGTTCTGCAGAATAAGCTGCTTGGGAATTTCCGGCAGCGGCGGCAGCTTGATTTCCGTCACGCCGAAGCTGTCATCTCCGAACAGTCCCAGCTGGCCGTTGGCCTTGTCCCTCTGGCAGGCAGCACCCAAATCAATCGCCTGGTCCATAATAGCCAGCATCTGCGAGCGTCTGGCGCCGAAGGAATCCATTGCGCCGCATTTAATCATATTTTCGATAACACGCTTGTTGACCACGCGCATATTCACACGGCAGCAGAAATCCGTCAGGCTCTTGAACGGACCGCCCTCGTTGCGGGCGCTGATAATTGCATCGACTGCGGCATCACCGGTATTTTTGATGCCTGCCAGGCCGAAGCGGATGGATGCATTCTGATGTACCGTAAAATTGTGACCGCTTTCGTTGACATCCGGCGGCAGGATTTTGACATTATCATTACGGCAGACGTTGATATACCAGCTCACCTTATCCGCATCACCGATAATGCTGTTGAGGAATGCCGCATAGAATTGCGGACGCCAGTGCGCCTTCAGATAAGCGGTTTCATAGGCTACCAGCGCATAGGCTACGGAGTGGGATTTGTTGAAGCCGTAACCGGCGAAGTGCTGCAAGAGCGAGAAAATCTGGTCGCTGAGCTCTTCGGGGATATCATGCAGCTTCTTGGCACCGTCGATAAACGACTGACGCATAGAATCCAGCTCCTTGGCCTTCTTCTTGCCCATCGCACGGCGCAGAATATCTGCCTGACCGAGCGTAAAGCCTGCCAGTGCGGAGGTTATCTGCATAACCTGCTCCTGATACAGAATAACGCCGTAGGTATCCTTCAAAATAGGCTCCATCAGCGGATGTAATACCTTCGCCGTGCGCTGTCCGTGACGGCCGGCGATAAAGTCCTCTGCCATACCGGTGCCCAAAGGACCCGGACGGTACAGAGCCACCAACGGAATCAGATCCTCAAAGCTTTCTGGTGCCAAATCCATAACCAGCTTGGTGATGCCTGCCGACTCCAGCTGGAAAACGCAGGACGTTTCACCGCGGCGCAGCATAGCGCAGGTTGCCTCATCTGCCAGCGGAATGTTATCAATATCAACCTCTTCACCCGTAGTTTCGCGGATAAAGCGGATGCAGTCACCGATAACTGTCAGCGTGCGCAGGCCTAAAAAGTCCATCTTCAGCAGACCAAGCTCTTCTACCTTATTTTTATCGTACTGGGTGATGACGCCACCCTCACTGCCCTGCTGCAGCGGTACGTAATTTTTCATATTATGCGGCGCGATAATAACACCGGCGGCATGCGTGCCTGCGTTACGCGGCAGGCCCTCTACGCTTTGCGCAAGGTCAATCAGCTTCTTGACCTCCGGGCGCGTGTCGTACGCCTGACGGAAGTCCTTGCTGCCGTTCAACGCCTTCTCCAGCGTAATGCCCAGCTCACGAGGAATCAGCTTGGCGATTTCGTCGACCTCACCATAGCTCATGCCCAAAGCCTTGCCCACGTCGCGCACTGCCGCGCGCGCCTGCAGTGTGCCGAAGGTAATAATCTGCGCCACACGCTCCTGTCCATAACGGCGCACCACGTAATCAAGCACCTGATTGCGCTTCACGTAGCAGAAGTCGGTATCAATATCAGGCATGCTGACGCGTTCAGGATTTAAAAAGCGTTCGAACAGCAGATTGTAACGCAAGGGCTCGATATTCGTTATACGCAGCAGATAGGCCACAATACTGCCTGCGGCACTGCCGCGTCCCGGACCGACCGGAATATCATGGCTGCGGCAATAATTGATAAAATCCCAGACAATGAGGAAGTAGCAGGCATATCCCATCGTGTTGATAATATCCAGCTCAAAGTCCAGACGCTTGCAGACCTTCTCATCCACAACCTCATAGCGCTTAGGCAAAGCCTCCTCGCACAGGTGACGCAGATAGCTCACGGCATCAAAGCCCTCCGGCACCGGAAACTCCGGCAGCAGCAGATGGCCGAACTCCATCTTCACGTTGCAGCGGTCAGCAATTTTATTGGTATTGCTCAAAGCCTCCGGACAATCGCCAAACAGCGCCTCCATCTCATCATAGCTTTTAAGATAGTAGCTGTCGTTATTAAAGCGCATACGATCAGGCTCATCAACCGTGCTCGTTGTCTGGATGCACAGCAGAATATCCTGCGCTGCGGCATCCTTTTGCTGCACATAATGCAAATCGTTCGTCGCTACAAGGCCCAGACCGAACTCCTGCGCCAGCTGCTTCAGTTCCGCGCTGACCTTGTGCTCCTCATCAAGGTCGTGGTCCTGAATTTCCAGAAAGTAGTTTTCCTTGCCGAAAATGTCTATATATTCCTGAATGCAGCGGCGTGCTCCCTCCAGGTTGTCCTGCAGAATCATCTGCGGCACCTCGCCGGCAACGCAGGCACTGAGGCAGATAACGCCCTCGTGATACGTTCGCAGCACGTCCTTGTCTACGCGTGGTTTATAATAAAAGCCCTCCAGCTGACCAATGCTGACGATTTTCATCAGGTTATGGTAGCCTGTATCGTTCTCCGCCAGCAAAATTAAATGGTACATGCCGCGGTTATTTTTTTCCAGATGCGAACCCTTGGACAGGTAAACCTCGCAGCCGATAATCGGCTTGATGCCTGCCTTGGTACACTCCTGATAAAATTCCACTGCGCCGTACATTGCGCCGTGGTCGGTAATCGCCAGGCTGTCCATGCCCAGCTCCTTGGCATAGGCCACCAGCTCGTGGATTTTCGAAGCGCCGTCCAGCAGGCTGTATTCCGTATGTACATGTAAATGAGTAAAGCGTTTTGTCATCTCTTGCTCCTTAAATTAAAAGACCGCTGCCGCGCAAATCCGCGGCAAATATATCTAAAACTATTCTAGCATTACAGATAAATTTCCTGCCTAAAACTGAAAAAACATACAACTGTGAATTCACAATTCGTTCGTTGTATGTTCTCTTTATCTATGTTACAATATATTCAGACTTTGGACAATCGTGCTTACGGGTGGGCATTGCCATCATTCTCCAACAGAATGGAGGTGATGCCTATGAAGAACTACGACTTTAAGGACCTGATGACCTTTGGCGTATTCATTCTGGCGTTGCTGACATTTATTTTTCAGTTCAGTAAATAACCCAGACATAGGAAAACCGCCCTTAAACTTTGCCAGGTGACAGGGCGGTTCTTCCGCAATAAAAGCTTTGGCAACCCACCGACGTGGGCGGTTGTCCTTTGTCTATAATATAGCATATTACGCTGCTTTTTGCAAGCAAACTGCTTGCTGCAAAAGCAGCTTTTTCTTTAGAACAAACAACCGAATATAAGAAAACCCCTCCCACACATTGCCCGATGGCGGAGTGGCTTCTTGAGCTAATTTTCCACTAAGGCAACCCACCGTATAGGCAGTTCCCCCTTCCCTATAACATAGCATATCACACTGCTTTTTGCAAGCAACCGCTTGCTGCAAAAGCAGCTTTTTCTTTTCTATTCCCCTTTTTTGCCCCACGCCAGACCGATAAGTAAAAAGAACAGATTATACACTAGCGCCGGCAGCAGACTGTTGATTTCCCACGGGCTGATATGCTTCCAGAAGAGCGCCGCAAAAATGCCTGCGCCCATAGCAGCCACGCCCATCGAAGCACGCACCCTGCCCGGGAAGAAGATGCAGAACGTCAGCGGCAGAAAGATACCGCTGCCTCGCAGCGCCATGGAGAGGTAATTCCACTCCAGCACCGACGAATCAAGGTGCATAAAGACAAACACCATCGCAGCGACAGAAACGGCCAGCACGCTCAGGCGGCTTGCCCACAGCTGGCCTGCAGCCGTAGCCTTAAGCCAGATTTTGCTGACGATATCGCGCGAAATCATCGTACCCACGCCCAGCGCCAGACCGGCGATTGAGCCCAGGGCCGAAAGCAGCACGGCGCCCAGACCGATACCGCCAAGCCATTGCGGCAGATAGGTAACGAGATACAGCGGCAGTGCGTCAATAGAATTTATCTCCGGATGATGCAGATGCATGAACATACCGATCATTACCGACGGCAATCCCACGGGAATTACTACCAGCGCGGCAGCACAGCAGCCGACAGCTGCCGTTTTGGTATCGCGCGCTGAAAACAGCGCCTGCACATAGGTCTGCGTAGAAATAACCCCCACAATCATCGAACCGAGGCTGACAAGACCGTCCTCCACGCCGCGTCCGAAAAGGCTGAACCAGGGATATGCTGCGAAGCTCTGCGTCAGGCCCTGCCAATGTCCCATATCGGCGTAGGCCAGAAAGCCGCCGACGAAAATGCTGGCGAAAATCAGCACAATCTTAAAAATGCCGGCCATACCGCTGCTGCTGAGGCCGCCGAAAAACACCAGCAGCAAAGTAACAGCGATAACAATTGCCGCTGCAGCCAAAAGCGGTACACCGAACAAGCCGGCAATCAGATGCAGCGCGGTAAGCGTGCTCGCCACGATGCTGAAAAAAATACCGGCGCAGGCGCTGAAGGTCGCCAGCCACCCCGCAGGCTTGCCGTAATCCGTAACGAGATACTCCGCTACTGTGGTCAGTGAGCTGCGGCGCAAGGGCACAGCATAAAACGCCGCCATCAGCAATAGCGCAATGCCGCTGCCAAGCGTAAACCACCAGGCCGTCAACCCCAGCTTGAAGCCAAGCTGGGCCGTGCCGACGGTAGCAGCGCCGCCGATAATCGTGCTGATAATCGTGCCTGCGACAAGCCCTGCGCCCGAGCTACGGCCTCCTACGTTATAATCATCGGCAGACTTCACCCTTCTGGCTGCCAAAAGCCCCGGCAGCAGCGTCACCAGAAGCGTTACAGCCAGGCTGATATAATGTGTAGCAGTAAGCTGCATAATGCACCTCCTCCAATATTTTAAGCTGCCGGATGCAAACGTTCTGCCGACAGCATTAATGCTAAAAAGCTCAGTATTAGTATAACACAAAAAATACGGCAAAAAAAGCATAGCCCTCGCAAGAATGCTCTGCTGCGGCAGCAGACGAAACAAGCGCTTGCTAGCTTGTTTTGCTCAGATTGTTACACAAAAACTATCTTCTTTATTATTGCGAAATTCAGCTTTTTTCTGTATAATATAGTTTATACCTTTATATATTTAGTGTATGCTTTTTGGAGGAAAATTATGAGCCGTTTAAGAATCGAAACACCCGACCAGGCCCAGCTTACGGTCGAGCGCTTGTACAAGGACCTGGAACGACACATCATCGCCAGCCCCCCGGGACTGTGCCCTGTTGATCTGCAGCTGTCGTTCCTCAAAGTCTGCCACGCACAAACCTGTGGCAAATGCGTACCCTGCCGTGTAGGCCTCGCGCAGCTGCAGAATCTTATGGAAGACGTGCTCGCCGGCAAGGCTGACATGCACACTCTGGATTTAATCGAAAGCACCGCGCAAAATGTTGCCAACAGCGCTGACTGCGCCATCGGCTTCGAAGCAGCCAAAATGGTTTTGGCCGGTCTGGAAGGCTTCCGTGAAGATTACATTAACCACATAAAGAAGGGCAAATGCTCTGTCAACGTCCATCATTCTATCCCCTGCGTTGCTTTGTGCCCGGCACAGGTTGATATCCCCGGCTACATTGCACTGGTCGGCGCAGGCCGTTATGCCGACGCTGTTAAGCTCATCCGCAAGGATAACCCCTTCCCTACTGCCTGCGGTCTTATCTGCGAGCATCCCTGCGAAGCACGCTGCCGCCGCAGCATGATTGATGCTCCCATCAACATCCGCGGTCTGAAGCGTATGGCTGTCGACAATGTGCCCAGCAACACCGTTCCGTTGCCCGAAAAGCAGCCTGCTACCAACAAACGTATCGCCATCATCGGCGGCGGCCCCAGCGGTATGTCCGCAGCCTACTATCTGGAGCTGATGGGACATCATGCTGTTGTGTTTGAAGAAAAGAGCAAGCTCGGCGGCATGCTGCGCTACGGCATTCCTGCTTACCGCTTCCCGCGTGAACGTCTGCAGGAGGACCTGGACGCTATTTTGTCCACCGGCGTAGAAGTGCATCTCAACACCAGAATCGGCAACGAGGAGGGTGATATCCCCTTTGAAAAGCTGCGTGAGGAATTTGACGCAGTTTATATTGCCATCGGTGCTCACACCGACAAGAAAATCGGTATTGAAGGCGAGGATTCCCACGGTGTTATCAGTGCGGTAGAAATGCTGCGCAATATCGGTGAGGAAAAAATGCCTGACTTTAAGGATAAAACCGTTGTCGTTATCGGCGGCGGCAACGTTGCTATGGACTGCACCCGCAGCTCCATCCGTCTCGGTGCCAAAAAGGTTATCATCGCCTACCGCCGTCGTCAGGACGATATGACAGCGCTGCCCGAGGAAATCGAAGGTGCTATTGCCGAGGGCGCTGAGCTGTACGGCCTGAAGGCTCCGCATCACATTGAAGCAGATGCCGAAGGTAATGTGGCCGCTCTCTGGGCTGAACCGCAAATCATCGGTCCTATCGATGCCTGGGGACGTGCGCGTCCTATCCACGCCGACGTAGAGCTGGAGCGCATTCCCTGCGACGTTATCGTTGTAGCTATCGGCCAAGGCATTGAGCTGCGTCCGTTCGAAGAAGCCGGCATCAAAATCAAACGCGGTACTATTTCCGCACTCTCCAGCAGTGAGCTTGCCAACAACGAAGGCGTCTTCGCCGGCGGCGACTGCGTAACCGGCCCTGCAACCGTAATCCGTGCTATTGCTGCCGGTAAGGTTGCTGCCGCTAATATTGATGAATATCTGGGCTATAACCACACCATTTCCTGTGATGTAGTTATTCCCGACCCGTCTATTGACGATAAACGTCCCTGCGGCCGTATCCAGATGCACGAAACCGAAGCAGGCGAACGCAAGCATACCTTTGAGCCTATTGAATGCGGCATGACCAAGCAGGAGGCCTGCCAGGAAGCAGGACGCTGCCTGCGCTGCGACAAATTCGGCTTCAGCACACTGAAAGGAGGCAGAACCTTAAAATGGTAAACCTCACAATCGACGGACAAAAAGTTTCCGTTCCTCAAGGAACAACAATCATGCAGGCTGCTGCCACCGTCGGCATCGAAATCCCCCGCCTGTGTTATCTTAAAGGCATCAACGAAATCAGTGCCTGCAAGGTCTGTGTAGTTGAAATCCAGGGACAGAACCGTGTAGTTACCGCCTGCACCACTCCGGTACAGGAAGGTCTGGTAGTTTATACCAACTCCCCTAAGGCCCGCAGCATCCGCCGCACCAACGTGGAGCTGATTTTATCCCAGCATGACTGCATGTGCGCAACCTGCGTACGCAGCGGCAACTGCAGCCTGCAGACTTTGGCCAATGACCTTGGCATTTACGATATTCCCTATGAGCGTGATGTTGTCGACACTCCCTGGAACCAGGAGTTCCCGCTCATCCGCGATTCCAAAAAATGCATCAAATGCATGCGTTGCGTCCAGATTTGTGACAAGGTGCAAAAACTGCATATCTGGGATGTGCAGAACACCGGCTCCCGTACTACCGTAGACGTTGCCGGCAATGTTTCCATTGAGGACAGTGACTGCAGCCTCTGCGGTCAGTGTATCACCCACTGCCCCGTTGGCGCGCTGAAGGAGCGTAACGACGTTCCCAAAATTTATGACGTACTGGCTGACACCAGCAAGGTAACTGTAGTGCAGGTTGCGCCTGCAGTACGCACCGCCTGGGCCGAAGCCTTCAACCTGCCGCCCGAGCTGGCAACCGAAGGCCGCATGGTAGCAGCACTGAAGAAAATCGGCTTCGATTATGTTTTCGACACCTGCTACGCTGCCGATGTTACCATCATGGAGGAAGCAAGCGAGCTTCTGGAGCACCTGCAAAATCCGCAGGACCACAGCTGGCCGATGTTCACCTCCTGCTGCCCCGGCTGGGTAAGCTATGTAAACAAAACTCATCCGTACTTCGTGCCTAACCTTTCCACCACCAAATCTCCGCAACAGATTTTCGGTGCGCTGGCAAAATCCTATTTTGCACAGAAGAAAGGCCTGAAGCCGAAGGAAATCTGCTCTATTTCCATCATGCCCTGCGTTTCCAAAAAACGCGAAGCTGCCCTCTTCTCTATGCGTAGCAGCGGCACCCATGATGTAGATATCGTACTCACCACACGCGAGCTTATCCGCCTGCTGCGTGCCGAGCACATCAACCCGGCAATGCTGGACGAGCAGCCCTTTGATAATCCGCTGGGTCAGAGCACCGGCGCTGCAGTTATCTTCGGTGCCAGCGGCGGCGTTATGGAAGCAGCATTGCGTACCGCCTACCATGTAATCGAAGGCAAGGAAGCTCCCGAAGATGCCTTCACCGACGTTCGCGGTACGGAAGGCCGCAAGGTTCGCGAATTCACCCTCGGCGGCGCAACACTGCGTACCTGCACAGTAAGCGGACTTGGTAATGCAGGCAAGCTGCTTGACGAGCTCAAAGCAGGCAAGGTTCATTATGACTTCGTAGAGGTTATGGCCTGCACCGGCGGCTGCGTTGGCGGCGGCGGCCAGCCGATTCATGACGGCGAAGAACGTGCCGATGTATTGGGCAATAAGCTCTATGCCATCGACAGCAACCGTCCTATGCGCCAGTCCCACAACAATCCGGATGTACAGGAGCTTTATAAGGACTTCCTGGAAAAACCGCTGAGTGAAAAAGCAGAAGAGCTGTTGCACTCCGACCATGTAAAAGAGCATAATTATATGTAATAGAAAACGGGAAGAAGAAAATGACTCGCAAACTGCAATGTCTTCATTAGAGAGGCAAGATGAATTACCAATAGGACAAGAGAAGGCTCCCCTAGGGGGGAGCTGTCACCCGACAGGGTGACTGAGAGGGGAAAGCCAGCAACGTTGCTTTAGAGGAATCCCCTCTCCGTCATCGCTTTGCGATGCCACCTCTCCCCAAGGAGAGCCTCTCTCGAAAGCCAAGCGTAAGGATATATTAATTGCAAAGCCAATTCTTCCAAAATCTATGAGGTCAATCATGTACACACAACCCTACACCTACACAAAACAAATCCCCCTCTCCTTAGACGATGGCCACGGCGACTACAACCGCAGCTACGAACGCAGCGACGATGACTTCGACTACGCCGACTACTCCACCGACCACAGAGATAACAACTTCCGTAACTACGAGAAGAAGCGCCGCAAAACCAATAAGGAAATTATTGAGGATATGCTCAAGCGCTGGGATTAAACAAAACACTATGTAAAACAAAGTAAGAGGAGAACACCTTTTATCCTATAAGGGATTGGGTGCTCTCCTCTTTTTAGTATAGAAAAGGGAGTGTTATGTAAAGCTCAAGCTATACATCTAGCCTTATTTCAGCTTGCTGCCGTAGTGGTCACGATTGTCGCCGCCGTATACGCGTACACGTTCAATCTTGCCTCTGTCGCCATCTGCACCGGAGATACGGGCAACATGGATACGTCCCATTTCGGGTTCAAATTCGCGTACCAGCTTGTGATCCAGCTTCACGCCTTTTTCAAGCGCTCTGTACAGCATTGCTGCGAATTCGTAGCGGCTCATCATACGGTTGCCGTTGAACATACCGTCAGGATAACCCTCAACGATGCCTGCTGCCGCCAGACGGCCGATGTATTCGTAAGCCCAGTGGTTTTCGGGAACATCCGGGAAGAGCTTCATTCTGTCCATCTCAATCGTGCCGCCCATGCCTGCGGTCAGCTGACCTACAAGCGCGGTGAGGTTAGCTACATTAGCTCTCAGATCTACGATTTCCTTAGCCATCGCCGTACGGGAATTGCTTACGCGTGCGGTACGGTCCAGGGAGAAGGAGATACCTGCGTTCACCATATTCTCGCCATTGCCGAAGGTTCCGCCTACGCTCAGCATAACCTTTTCATCCGGACGGTAGAACGCACCTACCGCAGCAGCGTTTCTGCCCTTGTAGTTGCCGTAGCCTGCTGCAAAGGTCAGTTTGTCATCGGGATCGAAATCCATCGGGTGCAGCGCTGCGAGAGCGGCAGCACCGGCGCCAACCTTGTCAACGCGGCTGCCGAGATTGTCAACACGATGATCAAGCTCGCTGAAATGCTCTCTGAATTCAGCATGCTCTTTATCGTTTTGTGCCTTGCTTGCGATATCGTCAATCGTCAGTCTGCGTACTTCTTCATTGGTGTAGCCGTCTTTTACTACCAGAGTAGCGGTTCCGGCTGCCTTGTCTCTCGCAATTTCAGTCAGCTGTGCATCCTTCAGCTGGCCATCCAGCTTAACATCTTCGCCGTTTCTTACTTTAAGAGTGATTTTGCCGTCTGCACCGATGCTGCCGCCGTTAACGAACTTATCCTTCGCTTCAATGGTCTGAATCAGCTTGCCTTCATCAAATGCTACAGTATAGTTATGATTGCCGTCAGCATCCATTGCGTCGGTTACTCCAATATAACCCTTGCCATCATCTGCTACGGTAGTAACGGTGTTGGTGTCGTTTTCTTTGATGGTGTTAATGAGCTTAGCTTCATCAAACCCTACGGTGTATTTGTAGTTACCGTCTGCATCAACAGCTTCAGCAACATTTACATAACCATTGCCATCGTCCTGCGCGGTAGTAATAGTGTTAGTATCATACTGCTTAACAAAATCGCCCAGCTGTTCGCTATTAATGCCAAGCTCATATGCATGGTTGCCGTCTTCACCATTATCTTCAATCGTCAGGATATTGGTATTTACAGCAACGGTAGTAACGGTATTAGTATCCTGGGTGTTTTCCTGAATGAAGCCCTTCAAAGCATCTTCATCAATACCAATTACATAATTCTTATCATCCAAACCGCTACCGCCTACGCTGTCATTTACAGTAATGATAGCATGACCGGATTCTGCAGTAGTAATAGTATTGGTATCATTTTCCTGAATGGTTTGAATGAGTTTATCTTCGTTAATTCCTACGGTATAATTGTAATTACCGTTATCATCAACCATTTCGGTAACATTTACATAACCGTCGCCGTCAGCCTGTGCGGTAGTAACGGTGTTAGTATCATTTGCCTGAATAGTTTCAACGAGCTTATCTTCATTAATTCCTACGGTATAATTGTAATTACCGTTATCATCAACCATTTCGGCAACATTCACATAACCTTTGCCGTCTGCCTGTGCGGTAGTAACGGTGTTAGTATCATATTGCTGTACAAAATCACCTAACTGATCGCCGTTGATATCAACCTTATACGCATGGTTTCCATCGGTGCCTTCATCGGTGATTTTCAGCATATTGGTTTTAGATTCTACGGTAGTAACAGTATCGGTCCCGGCAATGCCTTCCAACTGATTGGTTACCCAGCTGCGGGAAGCAACGCCTTCTACCTCTGCCTGCACGCTTCGCTGGTCGGAATCCTTAACCTTTACCGTCAGCTTGCCATATTCATCCAGGCTTCCTTCCATGCCGGTATTAGTGGTATTAGTATCAACAATACCTTGCATCTGCTCGTTTACCCAGCCTTGGGAAGCAATGCCTTCTACAGTGCTTTCAAAAATTCCACCGGCATTATCAGTAATTTTAGAATTAAGCTTGCCGTCTGCAAAAGTCAATTCATTGCCAGTAATCTTGGTATCGGTATCAACAATGGCTGCAGCAAGCACCTCATCATTAGCTCTTACCAGCTCATAGGTATTGACTGTCTTGCCCTGACCAGGAGTTGCTCTAACCGCTTTAATAACTGTATCCTTCAGGCCTGCCTGGCCTGCTTCACCGTAAATGGTCTTTGCCATGGTAATATCATTGGTATAGAGAGATTTGATAATTCTGTCAAATTCGCCTACGGTAATTCTGCTCATAGACTCTTTGCACTTCATTTCGGAATTATCGCCTGTATGCACAGGATCATAACGTCTGTCCTTCGGATCCCATATACCATTATGCGTATGATAAATAAAGGGTGTGAACAATTCAATCTGCTCACCGGAACCAATCTGTACCTGCGCATGTCCTAAATCAGTCCAGAAGTAACCCTGTTGATAATTATGGGAAGCATCATAAATCTGTCCGTTGGCATCTTTAGATACATCCTTATCAACAGGAGACGGGGTAGGAGTGTCAGCCCACACGGTAGTGTAACCCATCATGCCCATTGCCATGATTGTCGCCAGCACGCACTTTGCCAAAGCAGGTTGCTTTCTAGTCTTTTTCATTTTCAGACCTCCTTTTCGTAATGTGCCCGACCTATATCGGACTAATCCTCGTTACAAATCATTTCACTAATCAAATATAACTCAGATAAGGTGGTACTAAAATTCAAGGCCTTGAAAATTTAGCAGTTCGTCTCCTTTACCTACTTTCATTGTACGCTAATTATCCCCTCTGGTCAAACTTTTGTATTCTTTATAAAGACGTCAAATAATAAAATATTCATACACAATTTTTCATTGGTAGATTGCAAGTGCAAGTTGAACAAAATTTATCAAGCAACTATATCAGTGG
>ENA-OROE01000839-OROE01000839.1-human-gut-metagenome-genome-assembly--contig:-NODE-839-length-25362-cov-8.331055_pt1 | contig 25362 bp, 17 predicted proteins | sample MGYA00242126_ERZ509044 | MGnify/ENA primary metagenome ERZ509044 (study PRJEB26280, sample SAMEA2338716) | human gut metagenome | biome: human gut; feature: human-associated habitat; material: faeces... | reverse complement strand
CGTGATCAATAAAAAATCCTTTCCCGATCGTTGCTCCCGGATGTATCTCAATTCCTGTTTTTCTCGCTGCCCGCTGTGAAATAAATCTCGCCCAGAAGAAATGTCCTTTTAAATACAGCTTATGCGCACGTCTGTAGCTCAACATAACCCGAAAACTCGGATAAAGCAATACCTCCATCGGCGATTTGATCGCCGGGTCACGCTCCTTTATCACTGTAAATTCTTCCTTAATATGACTGATGATTCCCAAAACTGGCATCCCCTTTCCTTAACCAAATAATAGAATGTACGCTCCGCGAACATTCTATTATCATGAAAAACGGATCATTTCATCTCTAAGAGACGAAATGATCCGTGGTTCCACTCTAACTTAAGGATCTTTTGATCCTCACTCAATACACTTAACGCGTGTTACTCGTATCCGGATACTGTACTGGCAGACAAACCGTTTCCCCGGACAGGCTCACGGAGGCACTTCGGAAATCTCTTTCTGAAAACTGCTTGCAGCCGATGGCAGTTTCTCTCTGTCAGCACTCTGATTTCTTACTCTTCCCGCTCAACGCCCTTATCATATTTTTGCTGGTAAGTTGATTCGCTTACTCTAGTTTATGCACTTACCCCCGATTTGTCAACGGTTTTATTTTTTCTCAGTCTTTTTCTCATTGCACACAACCATTTTCCATGTTACATTATAGATAGTATCCTGTGGTTTCCAGGGGGATAATTTATAACTGATACGAAGGATTTTTTAATATGGAACAGTCAAAAGAAACTTTGCTAATCGTAGATGATTCACGCTTACAGCATGCCGTTTTAAATGAAATATTCTCTCCGGCCTTCAATATTCTTGAAGTATCTTCCGGTGAGGAATGTCTGCAGATGATCAAAGATAAAAAAAATATGATTGACCTTGTCCTTTTAGATCTTGTCATGCAGGGAATGGATGGTTTCGATGTTTTAAAACACCGCCAGGAAATGCCGGAGTTTAAACAAATTCCAGTCGTGGTTCTGACAACCACCGACACTCCGGAAGTACAGACGAAAGCTTTCGAATTAGGCGCAAGCGACTTTCTCAGTAAACCCACTGAACCTGCCATTGCACGTCACCGTATTGACAATATTTTAAAGACGAACCGCAGACTGAATCATATTTTACAAAAACAGGAAGCTCTGCGGATTAAATCAGAAGTGGATGAGATGACGCATCTGCTGAATAAGGCCACAGCAGAGCACGCCATTTCCCACATACTTTTATCCACTCCGGAAGAATTACATGCATTGTTTGCCATAGATATCGACAATTTCAAAGCTGTCAATGACATCTTTGGGCATAAAATGGGCGATCATACAATCTCTGTCGTAGCCGGTATTCTTGCATCTCATTTTTCCGGTTCCGACATTATCGGACGCATCGGCGGAGACGAATTTGTTGCTTTTATGCGGGATATAGCCTCCAGACAGGCTGTCTATGAAAAAGCACAGGAACTTTTAGATGCAATTTTAGATAAAGAAGCTTTATCCATTCCTGAAAACGTTACGATCAGTATCGGTATTGCATTCACAGAGCCTTATGAAACTTCCTACACAACACTTTTTCAGAAAGCAGACACTGCACTTGGGAATTCAAAAAAATCCGGGAAACAATGTTTTTCCGAGTATGGTGTTTCTGCACAGAAACCAGACACTGCCATGAAAAATATTTTATTATATACACATTCCAGAAATGTTGCTTCCACTTTAAAATTTGCATATTCTTACCCGGACAGACTCATAAAAGTATCTTCCGTTACGGAAATACGCTATGCCATTATGGATAAAAATAACCATGTTCCTGCCGTTTTCATAGATGTATCCGAAACCGGAGATGATGGCAGGCAATTGTGGGATGAATTAAGTCATGAGTCCTGGGCTTCGTCAACTCCCATTATCGCAATCTGCAAAGAGGGTAATCTGACTCAGATTCGAAATGCCATATTATCTGATCTGATCAATGATCTCATTTTTGAACCGATTGATGTGGAAAGCATAAAAAGACGTATCAAAAAACATCAAACCCTGTAAAAAAACAACGGTCAGATGTTACTTATCATTCATCTGACCATTGTTTTTCTTTCATCCGGTTTCTTTATCTGAACTATTTTTTTATCTGAACTGCTTTTTTCTTTGACCAGTCTGAGTAGATCCTCACTTTTTTTGTACCGGACTTTACTTCTTTATATGTACGTACTTTTACATAATATTTCTTTCCCGGTTTTAATCCTTTGATTTCTTTAACTGTCGTCTTATTACTTTTGATCACAGCCGTCTTCGTATTTTTTTTGCCAAACGATGCATCTGCTGTATATACTATCTCATAGCCGCTCGTCTGTGATGCCTGTTTCTTCCATTTCACAGTCATGGATTTTTTCCCGGATTTTACACTTGAAATAGAAGTTCCCTTTGGACAGATTTCAAATGTCTTTTTCAGTATTCCCGAATAATTTCCCTGAAACTTCACGGTCACTGTTGCTTTTCCGACTTTTTTATTATTCTGATACGAGACTTTATAAAAGCTGCCTGAAATCACTTTTCCCTTATTATCCGTCACTTTGATGGCAGGTTTTTTTACTTTTCCGTCGTAAACATAGCGTTCTTTCGACAATTTTAATGTTTTAGGTGCATAGATTGTATCCTGTTTGAGCACTGTTTTGCACACACTGCATATCGTTACGTTTTTTCCATTGCTGCCCGGTTTTGCAGGTGTCAGTTTTTTCTCCGGTGTATGGGATTTCTTTGCAATCTTTTCTGTATAACTATCCCCACATGCACAGGAATAAATTTTTTCTCCCTCTTTCATGCAGGTTGCCTCTGTCGTTTTTTTCAACACATAACTGTGTTTGTGCACCGGTTTCTCCGTTGGCGTTTCCGTCGGTGTTTCTGTCGGTTTCTCTGTTGGTTTCTCTGTCGGTGTTTCTGTCGGCTTCTCCGTCGGCTTCTCTGTTGGTTTCTCCGTCGGCTTCTCTGTCGGTTTCTCTATTGGTTTCTCCGTCGGCTTCTCTGTCGGCTCCTCCTTATCAGGCTCCTTCAGAGCTGGGATCACCACTTTTTCACGGCTGAGTTCTTCTTTACATCTGGTGCAGTATACTACTTTATCATAACTTCCGTCCACACCCACTTTCGCTTCCACGCGATTTTCAGTGACCGGCTCTCCTTTTTTGTGTCCTGATGCCGGAACCGTTATATTCTCACGGGAAAGTTCTTCCCCGCAGCCTTTATCCTTACAATAAACTACCTTATCGTAGCTTCCTTTTTGGGTACAGGTCGCAGCTATCTCGTTTTCTTTTACCGGCTCGCCCGCCACATGCTGATGTGATACACCTGGTTCATCTGTGAATATTATTTCCTTTTCTGCCAACACGGTATCTTTCAGTGCTTTTACATCTGCCACAGTATCAGGATGTCTTTCTATCGGTTCTAAACAGAATAAAAGTGTATATTTTCCTGTTTGCACCTTACCATATGCAATCAGATAATAATGATCCGGTTCATTTTCATCTACATCTAAGCGAATCGGATTTATCCAGTCTGTTTTCTGCTGTATCTCTTCGTCGTCACTATTCCAGTAATCCGAACGGATTAATACCATATTATCATAAAATGATTCATAATTTACCACATCATCAAATGTATAGGCTTCTCCATCCTGATCCTTCCATATTACATTCAAATACGGACTATCACCTGTTTTATCCTCCATGTTTGTCGGTATATGGTTAATAACAACATTTTTCGGATAAGATTTTACCTCGATACTTCCAAGTTCACGCTCCACCGGTACATAATTAATATACGGCGTCCATGTTCCATTTTTACGGATCAGACTGTAATTATTTTTTATAGCTGTGTCTGATAAGACAAAACTTCCTGCTGTTCCGTTTTCCGACGCAATATATGCATGTCCACTTAAAATCGTTCCCGGTATGACATGACTCACCGTCTGAAACTGCGTAACCCCACTTATCTGCCCATCAATCTGAACATATCCATCTTTATTGAGAACAAGTTTTCCTCTTGCTGCATTATCATCACTACCTGTAAAACTGCCCTTTACCAAAGCATCCAGCACCTGTGTGAGATCCAGACATCCCCCATTTTTCAGTGTAATATTATTTAACTGTGCCGTCCCATCTTTCGGCTGCAGTCTTCCTCCTGCATCCAATAGGATATCTTTGACACCCGTTGTCACCACACCCAGAACAGCACAATTTTTTACCGTCATTACAGTTTTATCATTTCCTTTAATTTCTGAAAGAGTGATTTCATCATATCCCTTCTGATCACCCAAAAAATCTAAAGACGCTAAAGATGTGTTTTCTGCTGAAACAGTCCCACGTATCTTTGCATCAGCATCCAGCTCTAATTTTGCACTGCCCGTATAAGCAGTCCTTTGTCCGGCTGATGCTTCATGTCCCAGATAGATATCCTGAAACATAGTCTTATTGTTCTCATTTGTGACAGTAAGTGAAGCGTTTGTTCCCACTGCAGTATTGCTGTGATATCCTCCTGCATACACAGTTGGAAGAAGTTCTTTTTCTGTGCCTACAATCGGATTCGGCTTATCAGGTCCTGCCAGATATGTACTTACATTATTCAGTACAAGACTATGTCCTGCTAAAAAGATCTCACGGTGCGGAACACTGCCAAGTCCATTACTAGAATTAAACACCAATTGTATATCCCGTATCTCTACATCATCCCCCATGATCTGAATTGGATGACTACAGGTGATACTCCCCGTTCCATTTCCTGTAATGGTTGTCCCCCCCGGTATTTGAACAGGTTTCATCTGTCCCTTAATGGAACCATCTGTCTCCGTCAATTTATCATCGCGGATCGTAAAACTGCCTTCTACTACAATATTCTTCTTTCCACTGCTTAAAGCATTCGCAAATTCATCGTAATCTGTCACGATCACCGCATCTTCTGCCAGCACCGACACTGCTACCTTTTGCATATTCCCGCTCATTGCCGGAACCGGTATGCCGGAAAGCAGCAGTCCCGCAGCCATAACTCCACAACAGAAACGTATCATCCTTTTTTTCATAAACTCATTTTCCCTTCTTTTGTACATAAAAAGACCCAGCATATATCTTTGCTTTGAATATCCCTTGATGTCCTTACAAAAAATATATCTGAGTCTCACTTCAATCCGTCAAATCACGACTTATCATATCCTATTTATATAGCTGTGTCAACAAGTTTTATACTTTATTTATATTTATCTTCCACAGGCACGTCCGGGACAGCCCGCACAGCCTCCTGCAGAATCCGCCACGCTGACACTGCTCTCATAGATCGTTGTCAACGCACAGATTGCCTGTGCAGAAATTCCCTGTTCCGTTCCGGTAAATCCCAGTCCCTCTTCTGTGGTCGCTTTCACATTGATCTGGTCTTCTGATATTTTAAGTGCTGCTGCAATATTCTTCTCCATCTGTTCGATATGTGGACGCATCTTTGGTTTCTGTGCGATGATCGTCGCATCGATATTTTCCACAATATACCCTTTTTCTGCGATCAGTTCTGCCACATGTTCCAACAGCTTCATGCTTGAAATTCCTTCATATTTCGGATCTGTATCCGGAAAATGCTTTCCGATATCTCCAAGTGCTGCTGCTCCGAGCAGTGCATCCATGATGGCATGAAGCAATACATCTGCATCCGAGTGTCCCAAAAGTCCTAATGTATGTGGGATCTTTACCCCTCCAATGATCAGGTCCCTGCCCTCCACTAATTTATGAACATCATATCCCATTCCTACGCGCATATTTTTCTTTTCCCTTCTATTAATATTTTTACTGTGGTGGATTACACTTTGAACACGGTGTAAGTCCTCTTGCTTTTGCCTCTGATAATGTCACTTCAATATCACTTTTTCTTAAATACTGACATCCGGCAGAGTGATATTTTTCTCCCGTTTTCGTGATGTGAACGATCACATCCGAATTTCCATCCGTCTGGTCTGTCGGATTACTTACGGCTGCATCTGTTTCTGCATTGTTCTGACTGTCAGTTGACTTTTCACTTTTATCTGTGTCCTGACTCTTTTTTGCTTCCCCTGCCTGCCAGCTCTCTGATGGAGACATATTCCAGGTAAGTGTTGTTCCGTCTGACGCGGCAACGATCGTTCCCTGCTCATCCGTGCGGAAAACAGATACTCCGGCTGCACGGAGTCTGTTTAATACTTCCGCATGCGGATGTCCATAAGAATTGCCTTCCCCAGCACTGATTACCGCATACGTCGGATGTACTGCATCAAGAAATGCCTGGGATGTTGCCGTATTGCTTCCATGGTGTGCAACCTTATAGACATCCGCCGAGATATCGATGCCATTCTGCAGGATATCCTGTTCTGCTCCCTCTTCCGCATCCCCGGTAAACAAAAACCGGTGGTTTCCATTCTGTAAAAGGACGCCGACCGACCAGGAATTCATATCATTTCCATACTCTTTGTTTGGGGCAATGATCGTAAATGCTGCTCCACCGATCGTGTATGTCTCCCCGACAACCGGATAAGTGGTCTTATATCCCTTATTTTTCATCGTCTGCACAACATCATCATAAGTGCGCGTGTTATTTGCAACATCCGGCATGATGATCGTCTTACAGTCAAATTTATAAAGAACGACATCCATTCCTCCGATGTGGTCTGCATCCGGGTGCGTGCCGATCACATAGTCAAGAGTCTCCACTCCCTGATGCTGCAGATAATTCTGTACAAGTGTACCTTTATCATTATTTCCCGCATCGATCAGCATAGAATGACCATCACATTTGATCAGAGTCGCATCCCCCTGTCCCACATCTATAAAATGTACTTCCAGATTACCTGCCGTCTTTACCTGCTCCGCATCATTTTCTTCCGCGACAGTCTGACGACTTTGCTCTGTCTGACCCTGTTCTTCGTTTTCCGACGTTTCCTCCTGTTTTGAACCTTTCATAGAACCCGGTACGAATTCCATCTGATTTTCTGTATCCTGCAGCTCATCCGAATCTACAATATAGCTGCTCTGTGATCCATTTTCTGTATTTTCCGTACAGCCACCCAATAACATACAGCCGGTAAGCATACTTAGTAATAATATGAAAAATGCCAGCTTCTTATATTTTTGTTTCATAGTTCTCCTCTCCTGCATCTTTAAAAGTAAAATTGAATTCTGCCTGTATAGGATTCGTATCATAAACTTATTATATAAAAAATTTTGCCGGTATACAACAAAAGACCTCAGAATCTCTGAGGTCTTGAAGTAGCGGAAGGGAGATTCGAACTCTCGACACTACGGGTATGAACCGTATGCTCTAGCCAACTGAGCTATTCCGCCATATTAAATTGTCATCAGAACTTCTGATGTAATGGGACCTATAGGGCTCGAACCTATGACCCTCTGCTTGTAAGGCAGATGCTCTCCCAGCTGAGCTAAGATCCCATTTTTGTCCTTTGCTTTTTGCAACCGACTTCTAAAGTATACTATTACAGGAGATGAAAGTCAACACTTTTTTTCATATTTTCCTAAAAATTTCAAAAATATAACAACACATCCAGCTTTCTATACTGGCACTTCATGTAAAACAAGCTACAAGACTCGTTTTACATGTTATGCTATACTAAAAGTGTCTTATGCCAGTAAGCGTTCGACCAGTTTCACACATTCCGCTGCATCTTTCGAATAGCCATCTGCTCCGATCTCATCCGAAAAACTCTCCGTGATCGCCGCTCCTCCAATTACAATCTTCGCCGTACAGCCTTTTTCTTTTGCCAGCTCCACAACGTCTTTCATCCGCATCATTGTGGTCGTCATCAGTGCGGAAAGTCCGATCACTTTCGCACCTTCATTCATTGCGGTATCCACGATCACATCTGCCGGAACATCCTTGCCAAGGTCGATCACATGATAACCGTAATTCTTCAACATCAGAACAACAAGATTTTTTCCGATATCATGGATATCGCCCTCAACTGTCGCAACAACGATCGTAGCCATTGCCTCTGTATTACTGCGCTCTAACATCGGCTCTAAGTACTCGATTGCAAGTTTCATCGTATTAGCGGAAGAAATCAGCTGTGGCAGGAAATATTTCTTTTTATCAAATAATTCTCCTACTTCATTGATCGCAGCGATCAGATGCTCATTGATAATCTCATCCGGTTTGGCTCCGCCATCCAGCATCTTTTTTACTTCTTCTAATACATGTTCTTTGTTTCCCTTTAAAACTGCTTGAAATACGCCGCTTCCCGTACTCTCTTTCCTGGTTTCGCCGCCAGCCGCAGATGTACCTGCAGGTGTTTTCTGAACCATGACACGTTCCATACCGGCATATTTTTCTGACAGGAAATTCATGCGCTCAATATAACGGATGTCGCTTTCTTTCTTATTCAACAGCATATCCGACGCAAATGCGGCATTCATCAGAAGTTCCTGTGACGGATTTGCAATCGCCATCGTAAGACCATTTGCGATCGCCATTGTAAGAAAAGCCGTATTGACATAAGTACGTTCCGGCAGTCCGAATGAAATATTAGAAAGTCCACATGCTGTCGGCAGTTCCAGTTCATTTTTGCAATAGGAAAATGTCTCAAAACACTCTAACGCTGCATTCGGATTTGCTCCGATCGTGGCAACCAGTCCATCCACAATGATATCTTCTTTTGCCATGCCGATCCTCACCGCCTCATCCATGATCGTGCGGATAATGCCATGTTTCTCAGCAGAATCTTTTGGCAGTCCCTCATCCGAGAGGGGAAGCAGGATAAACATTGCCCCGTACTTCTTTGCAATCGGAAGCAGTTTTTCAAACTTTTCTTTTTCCAGTGAAATCGAATTGATGAGTGCACGTCCCGGATAGATGCGGAGCGCGGCCTCAATAATATCCACATGGCTGGAATCAATGCAAAGCGGACAATCCACCGTCGAAGTCACTTCGTAAATGGTACGCAGCATCATCTCTTTTTCATCAATACCGTTCATACCCATATTGATGTCAAGGATCGATGCTCCATTTTCCTCCTGTTCTAATGCCATGGTACGAACAAGATTTAAGGAACCCTCTTTTAACTCTGCCTGCAGCTTTTTCTTTCCGGTCGGGTTAATACGTTCTCCAATGACCATAAAACGTCCATCAAGCGTGATCTCTACAGACTTACGCTCTGAAGTCAGCATTCTTCTCTTCGTCTGAAGCGGTGCTTTGACCGGGATACCTTTTACTGCCTCCTTTAAAGCACGGATGTGCTCCGGTGTTGTTCCACAGCATCCTCCAATGATGGCAGCACCCTCTTCGACCAGTTTTTTCCCGACTTCGGCAAATTCTTCCGGCTCTACATTAAAGACGGTCTGACCATCGATCAGCTCCGGCATTCCGGCATTTGGTTTTGCGAGAAGTGGTATCGCTGCATACTCTGCCATCTTCGCGATCGGCTCTAACATTGCCTCCGGTCCGGTCGAACAGTTCATTCCGACCGCATCCGCACCAAGGCTCTGCATCACAACAACCGCTGTCACCGGATCTGTTCCATACAGTGTTCTTCCGTCTTCATTATAAGTCAATGAAACCATGACTGGCAGGTCACATACTTCACGGATTGCCAGCACAGCCGCACGGCATTCCTGCAGGCTCATCATCGTTTCAACCACAAAAAGATCTGCTCCGGCCTCCGCAATAATTTTCGCCTGCTCTTTATAAACATCCACCAGATCCTCAAACATCAGATCTCCCAACGGATAAAGCTGTTCTCCTGTCATGGTAAGATCTCCGGCAACCAGCGCATTTGTACCCTTTGCAGCCTCTTTTGAGAGTGCGACAAGCTTGCGGTTCATCTCCTCTAAATGATCTTCCAAACCATATTCTTTTAATTTTATTCTGCTTGCGGTAAAGGTCGGCGCAAATAAAATATCGGTTCCGGCCTCTACATACCGTTTCTGCAGATCGATCAACACTTCTGAATTTTCCAGGATCCACTGCTCCGGACATACTCCGACCGGCATTCCTGCCTTCTGTAAATTCGTTCCTGTAGCACCATCAAGCAGTACCGGACCATTTTTTACCAGCTCCCTAAACGCTTCTCTTGTCATTGCTGCCAGTTCCTTTCCTTTTCACGTCATTTTTATCTTGTGTAATCTGCTGTCTTTTTTATCATCCAGCGGCTTTCCGTCATATCACTTTTCTAAAGGATCGTGCCGCCTCCGGCAACATATTCTCCATCATATAATACGACTGCCTGTCCAGGTGTCACCGCACGCACCGGCTCTAAAAATTCACAGTGTATCGTATCTTCTCCGGTTCTTGTCACCTTGCACGTACTTCCGCTGTGGGAATAACGGATTTTTGCCTTCAAAAGCATCTCATCCTGAATATCCGGGATCGACATAAAATTAATATGATCTGCATCCAGTTCATAAGTAAACACATCTCTGTTCTCACCAAGTACGACCTCATTTGTCTCCGGCCGTATCTCCGTGACAAATACCGGATGCCCGAATGCAATTCCGAGTCCCTTTCTCTGTCCGATCGTATAATGCGTAATCCCTTTATGTTTTCCGACTACAGTTCCGTCTGTCAGAACAAAATTTCCCGGAGGTGGTACCTGATCGCCGCATTCCCGGTCAATAAATCCGGCATAATCATTGTCAGAGATAAAGCAGATCTCCTGACTGTCTTTTTTATGTGCAACCATAAGACCAATCTCCTCTGCAATCTTACGGATCTCATCTTTATGATAGGCACCGACCGGCATCAATGTGTGTGACAACTGTTCCTGTGTCAGATTGTAAAGTGCATACGTCTGATCTTTGGCTGCTGTCACGGAATTTTTAATTGCATATCTTCCATTGGAAAGCTGCTCGATCCTCGCATAGTGCCCGGTTGCAATATAATCCGCACCAATCGCAAGACTCCGATTTAACAATGCTTCCCATTTTACATAACGGTTGCATGCAATACACGGATTTGGCGTCCTGCCTTTTAAATATTCCGCAGTAAAATAATCCATGACATTTTTCTTAAATTCCTGTTTGAAATTCATGACGTAATAAGGAATTCCAAGACGGTCTGCCACTCTTCTGGCATCATCCACTGCCGAAAGACCACAGCATCCGCCACTCTCCTCCTGCACAAATTCATCCTCATCCTGCCAGATCTGCATGGTCACACCGATCACATCATATCCCTGTTCCTTCAAAAGATATGCTGCCACAGAGGAATCCACACCGCCTGACATACCGACTACTACTTTCTTTGCTGCCATTCTTTTCTCCATTTCATCTATCTCAAATATTTTCTATTCTGCCAGATGTCAACATCCATTTTTACACTATATATTATTTGACCATACATCGCCCCATTGTGCAATCTTTTTTTCCGGTGCACTGATTATTTTTTTGCAAAATTTATGAGAAACCCAATCCGAGTTTCTCATAAATGATTGCGTGATATAATCCTTCCACCGTCCGGATCACATCATACCAGTATGACCGCTGCTGTCCGCTTTCAAAATGTATGAAAACAGCAGCATATTTTTCTGCAGCTCTGCGATCAGATCGTAGAGTTATAAAGTTCGCCTGTTCTGTAATTATAGGTATAAGAACCTGATTTCTGATAGGTATTCGCCTTTGCGGCCTCACTCTTTGCATAAGACTCTGCACGGCCTGCCTGCCGTTTCACTTCTGTTCCATAGTAGCTGCTGTCTGCAAACATTGCCTTTACCTTACTCATATCAGTCTTCTTAAACTTTTCTTCATCAATGGTAAGCTTGTTGTCTGCACCTATGGAAATACCGATATCAGAAAGTGATTTACGGTTTGCCTCTGTCACATTCACCATGCTGGCACCGGCTCTTAAAATACTCTTTGTATTGGAATTACCCACTTCATCGATCAGACTATTATAGCTGTCTGTAAAGTTTTTAACAGCTTTATAGATAGCATCCGTATCATAACCGGTTGTCTTGTTTCCATTTTCATCTGTCTTTGTCACTTCGTTAAACAAGGATTTATCCCCTGTTTCCTGAAGAGCTGCAACCGACTTCTCCACACTCTTCGCATCACTCTCAATCACAGCGAGTGTCCTGGTGCTGTCTTTGGATGTTGACGTTGAGGAAGATGTTGTATCGTCTGAATCACTGACCTGTCCACCTTTCCCATAATACGCATTTAACAATTTAAAATAGCTGCCCGATCTGATTGTTGCCCAGTCACTGTAATTGATTCCAAGTATATCACTTCCTGACATACTGTTCGAAAACAATGAATTCTTAGATGATGTAGTGTTTAGACCAGAAAACAAAACTCCCATTGAATATGAATTATAGCCAGAAATTGTTGCCATATATCTCACTCCTTTGAAATAATACAATAACCTGTTCGTTATGAATCAAACATCCCTGTTTTCTTTTATATCGTCATTTTAGGCCGTTCTCTTTATATTTTCAAGCATTTTCCACAGGTAAAACCGTCTTTTCAGGTGTATGGATAACCTAACCAATTTTTTTGTATTTTTTTCTGTTTTTTTGTTTTAAATTACTAAAAAATTGTTAATTTATTATTCACACTTTGTTCATATATGATTGATATACTAAATACAGTTAAAAAATACTTAGACAACTTGTTATAATATACTTGATAAATTTTTTTCATAATAGCCCGGGCGCCGAAAGGTGTCTGGGCACTCCTCATTTATGGGAACTTACAGGTTTTCGATCTGCCAGTCGATCGGCTCGATCCCATTTGCTTTTAAGAAATCATTTGCCTGACTGAAATGTCTGCATCCAAAAAAACCTCTGTATGCAGAAAGTGGGCTTGGATGTGGCGCTTTTAAAATCAGATGCTTCGGATTTGTCAGCATCGGTATCTTGCTCTGTGCCGGTCTTCCCCACAACATATATACGATTGGCCGGTCCTGTGCATTGACTGCCTGTATGATTGCATCCGTAAACTGCTCCCAGCCTCTTCCCTGATGGGAATTCGCCTGATGTGCACGGACAGTCAGCACCGTGTTTAAAAGCAGTACGCCCTGATCCGCCCATTTTTTTAAATATCCGTTGTTCGGAATATAGCATCCCAGATCATCCTGAAGCTCTTTGTAAATATTCTGCAGAGATGGCGGGATCTCCTTCTGTGATGGCAGTACGGAAAAGCTCAGACCATGTGCCTGATTCTCATTGTGATACGGATCCTGTCCTAAGATCAGTACTTTTACCTCGCTAAGTGGTGTAAAATGCATCGCATTGAAGATATCATCTGCCGGCGGATAAATGACCGCCCTGCTGTATTCTTCTTTTACAAATTGAAATAGTTCCCTGTAATATGGCTTTTTAAACTCTCCCTGAATTGCCGGGAGCCAGTCATTCGTAATCATTGCCATGATATTTACCCTCTTATTATCTTCTGACAGAGACACCGCGTTCTGCCAGATAATCTTTCAGATCACAGATCTCAAGTTCTTTGTAATGGAATAAAGAAGCAGCAAGCGCTGCATCCGCTTTTCCCTCCGTCAGCGCATCGTAAAAATGCTCTTTCGTCCCCGCTCCACCGGAAGCGATCACCGGAATAGAAACATTTTCTGCGATCATACGGGTCAGTTCAAGATCATAACCTGCCTTGGTTCCATCACAATCCATACTGGTCAGAAGAATTTCTCCTGCGCCAAGCCGGTCCGCTTTCATTGCCCATTCCACAGCATCAATTCCGACATCAATACGTCCACCGTTCTTGTAAATATTCCAGCCCGAACCGTCTGCACGCTTTCTTGCATCGATCGCTACCACCACACACTGGCTGCCAAACTTATCTGCCGCCTCACTGATGAGTTCCGGACGGTTGATTGCAGAAGAATTAATCGATATCTTGTCCGCACCCTCACGGAGTAATGCCTTGAAATCATCCACAGTACGGATACCGCCGCCTACAGTAAATGGAATAAACACTTTTTCTGCCACTTTGCGCACCATATCCACGACCGTCTCTCTGGCATCTGAGGTTGCTGTGATATCGAGAAATACCAGTTCATCTGCCCCCGCCTTATCATAAGCCGCTGCGATCTCAACCGGATCTCCTGCATCCCTTAAATTTACGAAATTAACACCCTTTACCACACGTCCGTTATTCACATCCAGACACGGAATAATTCGTTTTGTAAACATTTTTATCCTCCTGTCTTAAATCCCGGCAAAATTTTCTAGTATCTTAAGTCCGACTGTACTGCTCTTTTCCGGGTGGAACTGACATGCAAAGATATTGTCCTGTTCCACGGAAGCATGAATATGTGTGCCATATTCCGTAGTTGCTTTCACAATTCTGTCATCTTTTGCTTTCAGATAATAAGAATGAACAAAATAAACATATGGATGCTCCGGCAATCCTGCAAAGAGCCTTCCATTATTCCATAGATCCAGTGAATTCCATCCGATATGCGGTATTTTTAATCCCTCTGTATCTGGTATACGCAGAATCTGCCCATCTAACAAATGCAGACCTTCCACTCCGCTGCTTTCCTCACTGCCCTCAAATAAAAGCTGCAGACCAAGGCAGATGCCAAGAAATGGCTTTTTCTCCTCCGCCACTTCCTGTATCACTTTATCCAGTTCATATTTTTTTAACTGGACCATCGCCTCACCGAAAGAACCAACCCCCGGTAAGATCACCTTGTCTGCCTGACGGATTTCATGAAAATCCCTCGTTATCACGCATTCCTGATGTAAAAAGTCAAGTGCCTTTTGTACGCTTTTTAAATTGCCTGCATCATAGTCAATGATCGCTATCATTTTTATTCCTCACTAAGTCCTGCATCATCCAGTATCTGATAAATCTCTTTTGAATATGCAGTCCGATCCTTCATGTCATATACTTCAAGTGCTTTTTCCGTATCAATCTTAAATGCTTCTAATGCTTCCTCTGCCTTTGCCTGTATGTCTGAAATCTCTCCTTCACATCCAAGTTCTTTGGCATCACTGCTGTATTCTTCACATCTTCCGATCGTGCTGATCAGTGAATCCAGTGCCATATCATAAATTTTCTGGTTCACCAGATTCTGATATGCTCTGTACTGACCTGTTGTATATGCCAGAATACGGTATTTTCTGTAGGTATCCTGATCTTTCTCTTTCACTTCAAGACCTGCCACATCCTGAAATGCCTGCTCATAATCACCCTTTGCATATGCGTCTTCTGCATTTGAAAAGCTGCTTGAATAGCCGACCAGATTTGTTGCTAACACCACAAGAATAAGGAATGAAAATACCATTACAAAGATCAGAATTACCGGCACCTTCGGCAATGGAGGAGTCAGATCCGGTTCCTTTGGCGGCTTTGGCTTCTTTTCTTTCTTTGGCTTTGGTTTCTTTTCTTTCTTTGGCTTCTTTTCTTTTTTCTTTTTCTCTTTTTTCTTCTTTTTCTCTTCTTTCGGATCCGGCTTTTCTTCTTCCTTCGGTGCATCCGATATATCCGGAATATCTCCCAGTTCCTGCAATATCTGCATATTTGGATCTGACAAATCAATGTCACCCGCATTTTCTCCTGTTAGCGGTTCTTTTTGAGATGAGACAGAATCACCTTTTTCATCCTCATCATCTTCCCCAAAAAGAATGCGTGATAATTTTTTTAGAAAACCTTCTTTTTTCGGAGTTTCTTCTATGCCATCCGGAGTAATTTCGGTTTCTTCTGCCTCACTGTCTCCAAACATATCAGCCCCGCCAAGGTCTCCAAAATCATCCAGTCCTGTGCTGCCTGCATCATCCATACCAAAAGTATCACTTCCGGCATCATCTGACGCCTGTGCCGGTTCTGCTGTATCTTCAGACTGTTCATCCGGCTCTTTTTCCATCGTCTGTGCCTGTGACAAATCTTCTGTTTTTGTCACATCATCGATACCCGGGATATCTCCAAGCGTATCCATCAGGAAATCATCATCATTATTATTATGATCTGCTCCATCCACAATCTGATCTAAACTGTTAAAGAAATCATCCGTTTTTTCCTCTTCCGGTGACGACTTCTCATTTTGCAATTCTTTTTCAAACTGTTCTAAAAAATTATCTTCCGCTTCTTTGGAAAGTAAATCATTTTCCATATCATTCATAATATCTTCCTCTGTCTGCATCGTTTCACTCCCGGTTTTTTTCTTTGTATCCAAATCTTTTTCAGATATGGAATTTAACAGTCCATCCAGATAATCTTCTGTCCCGCTCATCCGATACCTCCGTCAAGCCTATAACTTAATTTGGGGATGTGACAATACATCACATCCCCCTCTTCGCTTCAACCTAATCAATGCTTTTATCAATTAAATTGTCAATAGCCTCTACAAGATTGCCGATTTCAGGTTTTGTCAACTGAGCATCTGCCCCTAACTGTTTGCCTTTAATTCTCATTTCCTCATTGACCAAAGATGAGAAAATAATGAGCGGTATCTTCTTCATATTATCATTTGTCTTAACCAGTTTGGTCAGTCTGTGTCCATCCATCATCGGCATCTCGATATCCGTGATAATACAGTGAACCTTGTCACGCACATTGCCTGCTTTTTCAAATTCAGTAAGTTTGTCCCATGCTTCCTGACCGTTCATTGTCACAATCAGATTGGTGTATCCTGCCTTCTTCAGACAATCTGTGATCAAGCGGCTAAGAAGCGGTGAATCCTCAGCGATCAGGATCGGAGAGTCACAACGTTCACGGCTTACCATATTATCAACATCTGATACCTTAAGTCCTGTCTCCGGGCTGATATCGGATACAATCTTCTCAAAATCAAGGATGATGATCAGCTTGTCATCCATCTTAATGACACCTGTGGATGCACTGTTATTCTCCGTATTGATCGTTGAATCCGGTTTGATGATGGATTCCCATGATACACGATGGATACCAATCACAGCATCTACATGAAACGCAATATTTAATTTGTTAAAGTTCGTGATGATAAAAAGTCCTTTGTTTTCTCCGTCCTCCGGCATTCCCAGGCATCTTTTCAGATTAACAACAGTAATCATCGTATCACGCGGCATAAAAATACCTTCCACACTTGGATGAGAATTTGGTACTGGTGTAACCGGCTGATACGTCAATATCTCTCTGATCTTTGCAACATTGATTCCATAATGATTATTTCCTAATGTAAATTCCAGGACCTCCAGTTCATTTGTTCCTGACTCTAAAAGTATATTTGTATCCATTCCTGTCTCTCCTCCCGCGTATCATCTGCTACGCAATTCGTCTCTTTTTCCATTGCATAAATACTGCATTTATTATAGCACATTACTAATATCATTACAAAGTAATTTGATAATTTGTACCGCTGATATTTACAAACAGATCCAGACTGTCCACACTGGTCACACTGTCCGGCACCTGAAACAATAAGATAGTATTTTCTGTTACTCCAGCCGGGACTGTTTCCTGATACAGTGCAAAATCAGATGGAAGTATTGTATTTTCTTCCTCTGCTTTTTCCTGACCATTGACCATAACAGAGAACTTCGGTGTCTTTGCAAAGTTATCTATCGCTATTTCATCCGCTCCGGAATTTGTAATATCAATACCGACAATCACAAATGTCTTGCCCTGCTCTGCATCCAGCGAATAATAACCGCCCTCCATATAATTTGCCGCAATTTCTGCTCCGGTATATGTGACCGACAGATTTTCTCCTCCAAACAGTTCATCCAGTGTCGACGGCTCTGCTGTTTTATTCTCTGTGCTCTGGTCTCCTGCAGCTGCATTGCCGGATGCATCCAGTGTGATTTTATTCTCCGTCTCCGTCGTCTGTGACTCATCCACTGCCTCTGTTTCCTGCTCATTGCGGCTCACATTTGCAAGACCGTCAGGCTGGCTCGTATTAAATTTTGCCACAGCGTGTGCCGAGTAATCCACAATCATGCCTTCCTCATCTTCTGTTAAACTGTATGGCTGTTCTCCACATCCACCGAGCAGCAACGCTGTCACTGCTGCCACTGTCGTTAATCTCATTCCCGTTCTTTTCATGGCATTCCTCTCAAAATATCTGTAAATAATAGAACTCACGCTCTGCGAATATTCTATTATCATGAACAACAGAATGCGCACTCTGCGAACATTCTATTGTCACGAACTATACCCATATGTTAGCATTTTTGGTATGATTTATCAACTAAAAAAATTTCCATTATTTGTTTCTAGTTCAAACCAGAATTCCACTCCGTCCTCATGATTGATCACGCCGCACTTCTGATGGAACGAATCCATGATTGCCCGGACGATTGACAGACCGATGCCGCTGCCACCGTATTCTCTGGTTCTCGCTTTATCCACTTTGTAAAATTTGATCCAGATATTGTCCACATCTTCTTCCGGTATCGGATTTCCCGTGTTAAAAACACTGACGCGGACTTTGTCCCCTTTCTGTACACAGCTGATATCGATCCGCTTTTCTCCCTCTGCGTGATGGATCGCATTGCTCAGATAGTTGGTCACTACCTCTTCCACCTTAAATTCATCCGCCCACGCATATAACGGTTCCTGCTGTGTAAAGTCCAATGTGATCTCATTCTGATTCAAAAGGATCGCAGACGAATTGATCACCCCCCGGATCAGTTCTGTCAGGTCAAACCGCTCCATGGTGATGACCTCATTGCCAAATTCGAGCTGGTTTAAAGTGAGCAGTTTTTTGACCATTTTATTCATCTTGTCCGCTTCGTCCATGATGACTTCGCAGTAAAAGTCCCTGCTCTCCGCATCATCATTGATACATTCTTTCAATCCCTCCGCATAGCCCTGGATCAGTGCAAGCGGTGTTTTTAACTCGTGCGATACATTGGATAAAAACTCTTTGCGCATCTCATCGATCTGCGTCTTTTTGTCAATATCGATCTGCAGCTGGTTATTTGCGCTTTTCAGTTCGGAGATCGTATGCTCTAACGTGGTCGACATGACATTCATATATTCGCCTAACTCATCTACCTCGTTGTGGTATCTGCGCCCCGGCTGGTATTTTGCCTCAAAATCAAGCTCCGTCATGCGTTTTGAGATATCGGTCAGACGCAGAAGCGGTGTTGTAATGCCTCTTGAGACAAACACGATCACGACTGCACTGATGATTGCAGCGACAACACCCACACATGCCAGAAATGTATTGGACAGATTGACGCTTTCCCTGATACTCTCAAGTGCGGTACGCATCAGGATCAGATTGCCGTTTGAAAGTGTTCCGTAAAGGACCAGAAACTCTGAATCTAACCTGGTATCCGTCTGTTTTTGAATAATATAATTATCCGACTGCATCATCACCGTCACTTCATTTTGTTTTTCGCCAAAAATGATATTCATAAATTCCAGCATCATTTTCTGCGTATCATTGACGGAAGACCGCACGATCGTCCGGTCGGAGCTTATGATCATGACGGTGATATTCCCATTTGCACAGAGATTGTCAAATGTCACATCAAAAGAACTGTCATCAAGTGTCCCTGCCTCACTCGCTTCATCGATCGTCTCAAATCCGGAAAGCAGCGTATTTTGTTTATTGATCACATAGTACGGTTCTAAAAAAACCGTGTTGATAAACCAGCACAAAAGAAGTGTTCCCGTAACCAGACAGATACTGATCAGGATCAACTGGTGTGTCAGTGAACCAAAATATTTTCTTTTAAATTCTTTTTTCCTGCTTTTCATCATTACTTATCACTGCCATTTTCTTCTGCTTCAAATTTGTAACCCATGCCCCAGATGGTTTTGATGTAATCTCCTTTTTCACCGATCTTGGCACGCAGTTTTTTGACATGTGTATCGATTGTTCTGGCGTCCCCGAAATAATCATAGTTCCAGACATGATTAAGAATCTTTTCCCTGGAAAGTGCAATGCCTTCGTTTTCCATAAAATAGGTAAGCAGTTCAAATTCCTTGAAGCTTAATTCGATCTGTCTGCCATCCACCGTCACTGTATGTGCAGTCTGATCGATCACGATGCCGCCGATGGAAAGAAGTTTTCCCTCCTCCGGTGCCTTTCCGCTTCTTCTTAAAATTGCACCGACACGCGCAACTAAGATCTTCGGAGAAAACGGTTTTGAGATATACTCATCAACTCCAAGTTCGAACCCTGTCAGCTCGTCCTCCTCATCGCCCTTCGCCGTCAGCATGATGATTGGCACTTTCGAAGTCTCCCTGATTTCCCTGCAGACCTCCCATCCGTTCATCTTTGGCATCATGACATCTAAAATGATCAATGCAATATTTTTTTCCTGATAAAAAATATCGAGTGCTGCTTCTCCATCTCCCGCTTCTAACACCTCATAATCTTCCCTGACCAGAAAATCACGGACTAATTTTCTCATTCTGCTTTCATCATCCACAACTAATATTTTAATCTTTTCCATCTTTGTTCCTCATTTCTGCGCTGCTTTTTGCACATCTCAAATTTGTGCCAGAGTACAAACCTGCATGTTATCCTAACAGATAATTATGAAATAAATGTGATGTCTTCTATGGTTCTTCCACCGTCTGTTCACGTTCCTTTAACGCGGCTTCCCTCTCATCAAGTTCCTGCTCCCACGCCGCATATTTATCAATCAGCTTATTTTCGTAATTGATGATCGTCGGACTGTCGCTCGTCGATGCAACGATAAACATTCCGATCACGCTGACTGCCAGTATCACAGATATAAATAACGTAATCTCATATTTTTTGCGGTATCCATCCGTTTTTTTTGACGCCTTCTTTTCGCTCGCCCTGTTTTTTGCAGAAATCCTTAATTTTTTCCGGAGGCTCTCCTCTAACACCGGATGTGTCACGGAAATCGGAAGAATATCACTGTTATTAATGGACGGATTCTGAATCAGATATTCCTGTAGTTCTTTTAAGTATGTAAATCCAACCGCTGTTTCAAACAGCTCCTGCTTCACCATTTTATTATATATTTCAAGCACCGTTTCCGGATGATGCATATCTGCGCGTTCTTCCACATAATGAATCCCATGTGCTTCCTTTTTCGCCTGCTCTGCTTCCGCTTCATCCGTAAAAACAAAACCGTTTATCTTTACTTTTTTCTTTTCAGACATGATTATTCCTCTTATTTTTCTTATTATCGTGATATGTCTTTTGTCATTCTGATTTTAATAATGTCAGAATCAAATAACGGTTCCAACATTATTTTCATTATAAAAAAATGTGAAAAGAAATGCAATGCGTATTGTATTGTAATTTCTATATAGTATAATCGGCTTAGGAAATCAATTCTGGAGGGTTTTTATGAACAAAAATAATTTTGCACCGCTGCCGCCTATGGGTTGGAACAGCTACGATTACTATGACACCACGGTGACAGAAGATGCCGTGAAAGCAAATGCAGATTACATGGCTGCACATTTAAAGGAGTTTGGATGGGAATATATCGTCGTTGATATCGAATGGTACGCGATCGGTGCCGGTTCCATGCGCGATCAGTTCCAGTATATCCCGTTTGCGGATGTTGCCATGGATGAATTTTCAAGACTGCAGCCGGATCCGGCACGTTTTCCATCTTCTGCGGACGGAACCGGTTTTACCCACCTTGCTGACTATATCCACAGTCTCGGTTTAAAATTCGGTATCCATATCATGCGCGGAATCCCAAGAACTGCTGCGCATAACCATTGTAAGATCAAGGGCAGCAACGTGACTGCCGATATGGTCGCAAATCCTTCCTCCATCTGTGGATGGAACCCAGATATGTACGGTGTCCGCGATACGGAGGCAGGACAGGCTTACTATGATTCCCTGATGGAACTTTATGCTTCCTGGGGTGTTGATTTCATCAAGTGCGATGATATCTGCAATACCAATATCTATCCGGCCAATCCTTATTCTGCACGCCATGAGATAGAAATGCTCGCAAAGGCGATCGCACGCTGTGGCAGGCCGATCGTTTTATCCCTTTCTCCGGGACCTGCACTGATCGAACACGCATGGCACTATGAGACTTATGCAAATATGTGGCGTATCACCGATGATTTCTGGGATAAATGGGATCTGTTAAAAGATATGTTCCACCGCTGTGAGCTCTGGCAGAACCATGTGGCAAAAGGATGTTACCCGGACTGCGATATGCTTCCGCTCGGCTGGCTTGGAAAAGGATTCGGTCATGAATGGTACACTAATTTTACACCGGAGGAACAGCATACCATGTTAACGCTCTGGTGTCTCTTCGGTTCCCCTCTGATGCTTGGCTGTGAACTGACAAAGTTAGATGACGCCACACTTGCCCTTCTTACGAACCGCGATGTGCTGTCCATGTTAACCCCGGACTGCAAGCCGCATCAGGTATGTCTTGACGATGAAAAAGCCATCTGGTGTGCACACAATGCAGTTACCGGTGAACACTTTGCCGCCTTCTTCAACCTATCGGATGAGACACAGACGATCCACTGTGACATCGAAACGCTCCATGTCGGCGATGAACCCTGTGCCCACAAAGATGCCAGCCTGACGGAACTTTGGAGCAAAGAAAAAACATCCGTATCCGGCAGTGCCATTTCTGTCACACCGCCAGCACACGGATGTCTGGTATTTCGTGTAGAAAACTAGTCGGAAAGATCACTCCTCCGGCATCCAGACACGCATCTGGTTTTCTCCCCGGTTCGCCCACGCATAATAAGGAATTGCGGTCAGCGTCACATCTGTCCGCTTCGGGCGTTCCTCGGAGTAAAGTGCATCACTGCTCTCCATCCGGTATCCCGGCAGATGGATCAATACATTTCCTTCTAATACACCTTCCCTGCAAAGTTCTGTCTCCGCTTTGATCTCTCTTGGAATCCGTAGCGCCTGAATACATTCGCCATTGTCAACTCCCTCAAAACAGTAAACAACCGGACCACGCATCAGGGCGACACAGCCTTCATCTTCACGCACGTTTGTGTTTGCATAAATTTTGCGTACCGGAAGATCAAATGTAAGCTCAATCACATCATTTTCTCCCCAGTTTTGCTTCAGATAAAGATATCCGTCTTTTATGCAGGATGCTGCATCTGTCTTTTCTCCATTGACTGTCACGCAAAGTGTATCCATGCGGATATGGGACGGAATGTGGATTGCCAGTTCAAATGCGTCTTTCATCTTCGCCTTTACCTGATAGGTTACTTTTCCCTCCCACGGGTAACTGCTGTCTACCTTGACAACCGCTTTTTCAAAATCTGCTGTCTGTCCCAAAAAAAGATGGGAATAGAGTGTCGTATCACTCTCGCTCCACGCATAGGTGCCAAGTGAAGTCACAAGACGTACCAGGTTTGGAGGACAGCATGCGCAAGCATACCAGCCCGGACGGGTCGGCAGCACATGTTTGTAACCGAAGATCGTGCCGGAAGTTCCCGGATTGGTCTCAAGCGGATTGACATAGAAAAACTGTTTTCCGTCTAACTGGATACCACTGATGGTTCCATTGTAAAATTCCCGCTCCATGATATCCGCATAAATTCCAAGCGGCCTGATCTCCAACATTCTCTTCGCAAAAAATATCATTCCAATCGAAGCACAGGTCTCTGCATATGCCATATCGTTTGGCAGATCATAGTCAATCGTAAATGCCTCGCCCTCAACCGTAGAACCGATGCCGCCGGTGATGTACATTCTTTTCTTTACAATATTATCCCACAGAGTCTGACACGCCTCATAAAGTCTCTGATCTTTATCTTCCCCGGCAAGATCTGCCATCGCCGTGTACATATAAACGGCACGCACACTGTGCCCAACCGCCTCTTTCTGCTCATAGATCGTGGCATGTGTCTGCGTATATCTCTGATCTAACGGCTCTAAGCTGTACTGCCCCCAGTGCTGCCAGCCTCTTTTTTTCTTTTCCTCGTAAAAGTAATTTGGATTTTTTCCGCGCTCTTCCAAAAAATACCGTGCCATATCCTTATATTTCTCTTTTCCGGTCGCACGGTAAAGTTTCATCAGTCCGATCTCAACTTCCTGGTGCCCCGGAATCCCCGGCTCTTTATCTTCCCCGAACATGGAAATAATATGGTCAGCAAGACGCTCCACCACATGAAGCAGTTTGTCTTTTCCGGTTGTCTGATAGTAGGCGACTCCTGCCTCCATCATATGTCCGGCACAATAAAGTTCATGACACTCCTGCAAATTCTGCCAGCGGTGTTCCGGCTCTTTTACAATAAAAAAAGTATCTAAGTAGCCGTTCGGCTGCTGTGCTTTTTCGATGATGTCAATGATCTCATCCGCACGCGCTTCCAACTCATTGTCCGGCTTTACCGCAAGCGAATAGGCGACACCCTCTAACCATTTTGCGACGTCACTGTCCTGAAAGACCATACCGTAAAATTCTCCTTCGCTTAAACCTGCGGCAATACGAAAATTTTCAATGGCATGGCTTTTTTCCACGCCTGGCACTTCATCATTTAATACTTTCTCCTGAAACGGAATGACGGTGTCTGTCATGCGGTGCTGCATGGCAGACCAGAATGGGTCGTGGATTTTTATCTGGTTGATGTTGATTTCACGAATATTTTTTGACATGATTTCTTGTATGATAATTAGGAAGTTAATTATCACATATTTCCTTTCTTTTAATATCGTGGTTCAATACAATTCAGATACTATGGACTTTTGATTTTTCCCTGTAGCTTGACTACTCAACTGGAGTGTATTGCCGCTACCTTTATCTGAATTGTTTATCAGCTGGATGTTGCCGGAGTGTTTTTCACTCAGAGTACTTATTTCTATCAAGTCTACGATGATAATCGATGGTGGACATCATGGTATCAGACTTTAGGAAAGGGAGGTACAACCTCATGAAAATTTACGTAGGCATTGATATTGCCAAACTTAATCATTTCGCCGCTGCGATTTCTTCCGACGGTGAAATAATCATTGAGCCGTTCAAATTCACAAATGACGCTGATGGCTTCCAACTGCTGGTCTCTAAACTCGAATCATTCGATAAGAACAGCCTCATCATCGGTCTTGAGTCAACGGCACACTACGGTGACAACCTTGTTCGATACCTTGTTACTGAGCTTTACCAAGTGTGTGTGTTGAACCCCATCAAAACCTGTCAAATGCGAAAAAATAACGTTCGCAAAACTAAGACAGATAAGGTCGACACTTACGTGATTGCTAAAACTCTTATGATGCAGGACAACCTCAGATTCGTCAGCTTCTTCGATCTCGATATGATGGATCTTAAGGCATTGGGACGTTTCCGTCAGAAAACCATAAAGCAACGTACCCGATTGAAAATTCAACTGACAACCTATGTTGATCAGGTCTTTCCGGAGATTCAATACTTTTTCAAATCCGGTCTGCATCAACACGCTGTCTATGCTTTATTAAAAGAAGCACCTTCTCCAAAAGAGATTGCTTCCATGCATATGACTCATCTGG
>ENA-OROE01000727-OROE01000727.1-human-gut-metagenome-genome-assembly--contig:-NODE-727-length-28955-cov-6.752941_pt1 | contig 28955 bp, 25 predicted proteins | sample MGYA00242126_ERZ509044 | MGnify/ENA primary metagenome ERZ509044 (study PRJEB26280, sample SAMEA2338716) | human gut metagenome | biome: human gut; feature: human-associated habitat; material: faeces... | reverse complement strand
GTGGTGGGAGAGAAGAAGTTGGTGAGCAGATAGCCATGGGCACCATGGACCTCTACGCCATCAAAGCCGGCTTTCTGCGCCCTTACAGCTGCAGCCACAAATTTTTTTACTACTTCCTTTACTTCTGCTTCCGTCAGCTCATGTACCGGGATCAGATTGGCTTTATCCGGGATATTGCTGGCTCCCACTGCCATTTTATCTGTACTTCCTTTTCCCTGCATTCTTCCAGAATGCTGCAGCTGGGCGAAAATACGGCCTCCATTTTCATGTACCCGTCCTGTTAATCTGGAAAATGAAGGAATAAATTCATCATCATAAATAGCTGCCTGCATGGGATAAGCCAGTCCTTCTTCACTGACACATAAAAATTCCGTGATCAGCAGCCCAAATCCCCCTAGTGCCCGCTCGCCATAATAATTGCAGGCCTGTTCCGTCATATGATGCTTTGCATCTGCATAATGGCTGTTCATAGCCGGCATCACAAACCGGTTTTTTATTTCCAGTTCTCCTATTTTCATAGGCTGAAATAATGCTTCGTACATAATATCCTCCTTGTTATATATATTTATCTGTTTTCCCGGAATCCATCTGTACATAATCTGACCTTGTAAGAAGATTCCGATAATGATCCATCATTTATTTTACCAGGCAATAGCATACGCTGTTATCTCTTACATAACAGCTTACATCCCCCTGTTCCAGCAGATATTCCAACATAGAACGGACGATCCGTTCATATAATTTGGCTTTTTCCAGACGTTTTACCGGATGTCCCATATCATTGATTACTTTTGCAGTCAGCTGTTCCAGAGTAATGTCCTCAGAGATCAGTGGCTTCATATCTCTCAGGATTTCCTTAAAACGCTGTATATTCTCCTCTGCCAGTTCCCTTACTTCATCAAAAACCCCGTAATGGGCAAGAATATATTTTTTATACCCAAGGTTTTTGATCTTTTCCAGTGTTTTCAGTGTCTGTGACCAGCAGAGCATGTAAAACAGCCGTCCTTTTTTCAGGCTTTCCCGGTCAAACATGCTGTCTGCCAGATAAGCCACCCCATCCGGCGTAACAAAGCCCATATGACTGGCTGCATGCCCAGGAAGGGAAAGGATCCGGAACTGTACGCCGCAGACCTGAACCTGTTCCTGGCCTGGCAGAATCATCTGGTCTGCTTTACACAGCATATCACTACATTCTCTTTCATTATCCTGTAACGTATTCGAATAGAAAACGGTTTTTAAAGACAATGTATCCTGCAATATGCCTGCATCCAGACAGGACATGACCAGTTCTGCCCCATATTCCTCCTGAAGAAAGCGGTTATTTTCTGTATGGTCATAATGCCCGTGACTGCATAGTACCGCTCTTACACTGATCTTGTTTTTACTGAGATATTCTGCCAGTTGTGTTCTTGCCAGACGGGAACCACAATCCATTAATATCCATTCTCTTTCTCTTATCTCATAATAAGGAATACAGTTTCCCATCAAATAAAGACAACCTGTATTTCCTGCCACCTGCACTGAATGTCCCATACACTTCCGGTCTCCCTTAAACACTTTATCAGGAACACAAATATCCGCTCACCTGAAGTTGTCTTCGGCGGGCGGACATCTGCATTATGTCTTACAAATTCTTTTACTTTCTGCTTTCTTTGATCTGTTTGATCAGTTCCGGGATCACCAGTTTCAGATCGCCTACTACACCATAATCTGCCATATTAAAGATAGGTGCATCTGGATCCTTATTAATAGCTACGATCACATCAGAACCACTCATACCTGCTGCATGCTGGATTGCTCCTGAAATTCCACATGCAATGTACAGTTTTGGACCAACTGTCTTTCCGGTCTGTCCAACCTGATGAACATGTCCGATCCAGCCTGCGTCAACAGCTGCACGGGATGCACCTACAACGCCGCCTAACAGATCTGCCAGTTCCTTTAACGGTTCAAAACCTTCAGGTCCGCCAACGCCTCGTCCGCCGGATCACTTCTGCACTCTCCAGATTTACATCACCGGCATCTAAGTCTTTTAATACCTCTACCAGACGGGTACGGATACGTTCTGCTGCAATGTGGATGTCTTCTGTAATGATCTCAGGCTTGTTATCCTCGTTTCTCTCACCCTTCTTAAATACGCCCGGACGTACAGTTCCAATCTGCGGACGATGATCCGGACACATGATCGTAGCCAGAAGGTTTCCACCGAAGGTAGGACGGGTCCATGCGATATTTCCTGTTTCTTCATCATAATCTACAGCTGTACAGTCAGCTGTCAGACCGGTTCTTAAACGGCAGGAAAGTCTTGGTCCCATGTCACGGCCCTCATTGGTAGCACCGATCATCATGGTGGTTGGTCCGTATTTTGTTACCAGGGCATACATAGCATCTGCATAAGCGTCTGTGGTGTAATGCTGGTATTCTTCCCCGTCAACTACAATAATCTTATCTGCTCCATAAGCTGCTGCTTCTTTCACAGCTGCCTCTGTCTTATAACCGATCACAACTGCCACAAGAGCACCGCCCTGGGCATCTGCCAGTCTGCGTCCCGGATTTAACAGCTCCAGTCCTACATTTCTGGCCTTTCCTTCTTCATCGGTTTCAATAAATACCCATAAATCTTTGCTTAAAGCCTCCATGCTCTTCCTCCCTCCTTATACGATATGTGCAGAATTTAATAATTCAAACAGTTTCTGTGCAGAAGCTTCCGGACTATCTTCTTTTACAACAACGCCGCCCTGCTTCTGAGGAGGAGTAAAGCTCTTCTTAACCTTTGTAGGAGATCCCTTTAAACCAAGATCAGAATCGTCAACATCCTTTAAGTCTGCTCTGCCCCAAACGGTGACTTCTTTGTCAAATGCATCGAAGATTCCGCCCGGTGTCATGTAACGCGGCTCATTTAATTCAGAAAGAGCAGTTACCAGACAAGGCATTTTTGCTTTTAACTCATGATATCTGTCTTCGTACTGACGTTTTACAACAACAGAATCACCCTCTACTTTGATGTCTGCTGCGTAAGAGATAACCGGAAGTCCAAGATGCTCAGCGATCTGAGGACCAACCTGTGCAGTATCACCATCGATAGCCTGACGTCCTGTGATGATCAGGTCATAGTCTAAGTTACGAAGTGCACCAGCGATTGTGGTAGATGTTGCCCATGTATCAGCTCCACCTAATACGCGGTCTGTTACAAGAACTGCTTCATCAGCACCCATTGCTAATGCTTCACGAAGAACTGCATCAGCCTTTGGAAGTCCCATGGTAAGAACTGTAACTTTTGCTCCTGTCTCATCTTTGATTCTAAGTGCTGCTTCAAGACCAGCTTTATCATCTGGGTTCATGATAGCAAGCATTGCTGCTCTGTCAAGCGTTCCATCCGGGTTGAACTTAACGCCGCCCTTTGTATCAGGAACCTGTTTAATACATACTACGATATTCATGTATTTTTCACTCCTTATGTTTTATATGTTTAAATTTTACGCGGATTGATTCGAAATTACTTTAACAGTGCACCGGAGATTACCATACGCTGGACTTCGCTTGTACCCTCGTAGATCTCAGTGATCTTAGCATCACGCATCATACGCTCTACATCGTACTCTCTGATATATCCGTATCCACCGAATAACTGAACAACCTCAGTTGTAACAGCCATTGCAGTCTCTGCTGCGAATAATTTCGCTTTTGCAGCTTCTACAGAATATACTTTCTGAGTAGCTTTTGCCATTGCAGCTTTGTAAACTAAAAGCTGTGCAGCTTCGATTCTTGCAGCCATATCAGCAAGTTTGAACTGTGTATTCTGCTGCTGTGCGATTGAACGTCCAAACTGTTTTCTCTCTTTTGTATAAGCGATAGCTCTGTCTAATGCGCCCTCAGCGATACCAAGTGCCTGAGCAGCAATACCGATACGTCCACCATCAAGTGTGTGCATTGCGATCGGGAAACCTTTTCCTTCCGGTCCTAACAGATTCTCTTTCGGGATTCTGCAGTCTTCGAAGATCAGCTCATAAGTAGATGATCCACGGATACCCATCTTCTTCTCTTTTGTTCCGAATGAGAAGCCTGGAGCTCCCTTATCAACGATGAATGCAGAGAAGTTTTTCTTCTTTCTGCCTCTCTTATCCTCTGTGATGCTTGTGATAGCGATTACAATATAAACATCTGCAACTTTACCATTGGTAATGAAGCATTTTGATCCATTTAATACCCACTCGTCACCATCTAAAACAGCTTTTGTCTGTGCACCCTGTGCATCAGTACCAGCCCCCGGCTCAGTTAATGCGAATGCACCTAACTTCTCGCCTGTTGCAAGTGGTTTTACATATTTCTGTTTCTGCTCTTCTGTACCATATGTCATGATCGGATCGATGCAGAGAGATGTATGTGCAGATACAACAACACCTGTGGTTGCGCAAACTTTAGATAACTCTTCTACGCACATAACGTATGTAAGAGGATCACAACCCTGTCCACCATATTCTTTCGGAACCGGGATTCCCATGAATCCGTATTTCTGCATTTTCTTAACCGTTTCTGCCGGGAAAGCTTCTGTCTCATCTGTTTCCTGTGCAAGCGGTTTTACTTCTGTTTCAGCAAATTCCTTGAATAAGGAACGCGCCATTTCATGTTTCTTGTCTAAAGTGAAATCCATGATCTAATTTTCCTCCATAAATATTTATTTTACTGAGCATCGACCGGAGTCTTTGTACGATCAGCATTGTATACATAGAATCCCTTGCCGCTCTTTGCTCCAAGGTTACCACCACGAACCATCTTACGGATCAGTGGGCATGCACGATATTTGCTGTCGCCTGTCTCTTTGTAAAGTACATCCATGATAGCAAGGCAGATATCAAGACCGATGAAATCACCTAACTCTAACGGTCCCATTGGGTGGTTAGCACCAAGTTTCATAGCTGCATCGATACCAGCGATATCGGAAACACCTTCCATTTTGATGAATGCAGCTTCGTTGATCATTGGGATTAAGATACGGTTTACAACGAAACCAGCAGCCTCATTAACCTGTACCGGAGTTTTTCCGATCTCTTCAGAAATTTTCTTAATAGCGGAAACAGTTTCATCCGGAGTATTCACACCAGCGATAACCTCGATCAGTTTCATACGGTCTGCCGGGTTGAAGAAATGCATACCAACCATTGGACGGTTTAATCCGTTTCCAATCTCTGTAATAGAAAGACTGGATGTGTTGGAAGCGAAGATACAATCTGGTTTTGCGATCTCGTCTAATTCTTTGAAAGTAGTTTTCTTTACTTCCATATTCTCGAAAGCTGCCTCTACGATCAGATCACAGTCTTTGCAAAGGTCTTCTTTTAAACCTGGAGTGATTTTTGCAAGGATGCCATCAACAGCTTCCTGTGTCATTTTTCCTTTTTCTACTAATCTTGCATAACCTTTTTTGATCTTCTCTTTTCCGCCTTCAGCCCACTCCTGCTTGATATCGCAAAGTGCTACTTCATATCCTTCTACCTGAGCAAATGCTTTTGCAATGCCCTGTCCCATAGTTCCTGCACCAATAACGCCAACCTTCATTTCGGTTACCTCCTGAAAATAATTATGTTAACTGTATGTTTGAAAAATGCAATCCCCGGGAAGTCATTCCCCGGGAATTACTATAAAAAACTATTATCTCTCAACGATTGTAGAGCATCCCATACCACCGCCGATGCAAAGTGTAGCAAGACCTCTCTTAGCGTCTCTCTTCTGCATCTCATGCAGTAATGTAACAAGGATACGGCATCCGGAAGCACCTACCGGGTGTCCTAATGCGATTGCACCACCGTTTACGTTTACTTTTGACATATCGAATTTCAGATCTCTTGCTACTGCGATAGACTGAGCTGCGAATGCTTCGTTTGCTTCGATTAAGTCCATATCATCAATGGATAAACCTGTTTTAGCTAATACTTTTCTTGTAGAAGCAACAGGACCAACACCCATGATCTCTGGCTCAACTCCGCCAAGAGCACCTGCTACCCATGTAGCCATTGGTGTAACACCAAGCTCTTTTGCTTTTTCTTCACTCATAACAACGATTGCTGCTGCACCATCGTTGATACCGGAAGCGTTACCTGCTGTAACAAGTCCGCCCTCTTTACCGGAGCAGCATTTTAATTTTGCTAAAGACTCAGCAGTTGTACCGGCACGTGGTCCCTCATCTTTCACGAAATCAACGATCTCTTTTTTCACTTTAACAGGAACCGGAACGATCTCATCATCAAATTTGCCTTCAGCGATTGCTTTTTCACATTTCTGCTGGCTGTTTGCTGAGAACTCGTCAAGTTCTTCTCTTGTAATGCCATATTTATCACATACGTTCTCTGCAGTGATCATCATATGATAGTGGTTGAATGCATCTGTTAATGCATCATTTACCATTGTATCGATGATCGTTGCATTGTTCATACGATATCCAAAACGAGCTTTTGTCATAGCATATGGTGCCATAGACATGTTTTCCATACCACCTGCAACAACGATATCAGCTTCACCTGCCATGATCATGGTAGCTGCATCATTGACACATTTTAAACCAGAACCACAAACAACGTTGATTGTGATTGCCGGAACTTCGATTGGCAGTCCTGCTTTGATTGCTGCCTGACGTGCAACGTTCTGTCCCTGAGCTGCCTGGATTACACAACCCATTTTTACCTCGTCAACCATCTCCGGTTTAACGTTTGCTCTTCTTAAAGCCTCTTTGATAACGATTGCACCTAAGTCTGCTGCTGGAGTATTGCTTAATGCTCCACCCATTTTACCGATTGCGGTACGGCAGGCACCTGCTAAAACTACTTTCTTTGCCATTTTGAATTCTCCTTTCAATTTAACACAAAGCTCTGCTTTTGCAGAGAATTTGTTTCTTTCTCTTTAAAGTTGCCGAAAAATGCTGTTAATTTTTTAACAATCTTTTTTAAAAAAATAAATTCAAACTTTCGGTTGAAATTTATCTTTTTTTCTTTCATTTTAAAAAGCTTATTTGCTATGTAATCAGCTATTTTTCTGCATTTCTTGTACTTTCTTATGCTAACATATTTCACAATTAATTGCAATAGCTTTCTTTATTTTTCATCTTTGTAAACAATTTTTTACATCCTTTTTGCTCCATTTTGCGGGGTTTTTTGTTAAATTTTTATCATTTTATCATTTTGTTTAATAAAACACATGATTTCCTATAACTGTTCCTTCTATAATGCCATTATTCACACGAAAATACAGACAATTTGTTGTGCTCGTTCCACCCAGAACCGCCTGTGCCGCACTCATACAATCGGAAGCGACTCCCTGCTCCAGACGGTATGCAAGACGACCGCTGGCAACCGGAGAGAACTGCCCTCCCTGATAAATCACACCGGAAACCGTATTCGGAAAATAGGAGCTTCTGACACGGTTCATGATCACGCTGCCCACCGCAAGTTTTCCATCATATGGCTCGCCCCATGCCTCACACTGGATGATGGCAGCTAACAGATACGCATCGCTCTGTGCCGGTGCGTATGTCACATTCGACCTGTTTTCCTGTTCCTGCTTTTTGATGGCTGCAAGGCGTGCAGCATCCTCTTTTGCCTTCTGTATCTCAAGCTGCTTTTCGTATTCGATCATTTTCTCGATCTTTGCATCGATCGATTCCACATCGGACTGTGCATCTTCAATTTTCTCGCTGGATTCCTGTATCTTCTTCTGCGTATCCTCGATCAGGCTGTTGACTTTTTCCTGCTCTTTCTGTTTTTCCTGCTGTAATACAGTCAGTTCTTCCTTCTGCTCCTCGAGTTCCTTTTTCTGTTTTTTGATCTGCTCCGTGAGCTCCTGATATGCCGTAAGCATATTTCTGTCATACTGATTGATTGCACTTGTATATTCCGCCTGATTTAAAAATTCTGCGATGGAGGACACATGAATAAGCATGTCCCATACAGACTGATTGCCATTTTCATAAATATACTGAATGCGCACTTTCATATCTTCATACTGTTCTGCAGATCGTTCCTCGGAACGTTTCAGATCTTCCGCCGCCGTATTGATCTCGTCTTCTTTCTGCGCTGCCTGCTGCTCTAACTGGTTCATATCAGAAGTGATCGTATTTAACTGTCCGTTCAGTCCGCTAAGGTCGCTCTCCAATCCCTGTTTTTCATTGGTCAGGCTGTCCACCTGATCTTTCGCATCTTCTTTCTGTTTCTTAAGGTCTGTGATCTGGTCTTTTGCCTTATCAATATCTTTCTGTGTCGTTCCTGCATGGACAGTTGCCGTAACAAGTATGCAGCCGGTCAGTATTCCTCCCAGGATTCTTCTCAAAAAATTGTGTCTCATGCTGTTCCTTTCGGCTGAACAGTAAGCTTTCTGCTACTGTTGTATTTTTCGTTCATTGTATTTCTTCTATTAATATGGTATTATAGCATGTAAAGCACAATATGAATATTAATTTTTTCACATACCATTATTGGGGGAATATTCAGGCATCTGATGTCTGGATATGGTATAAAAAGAGCCTGATAATCATCACAGGGGGAGGATTTACCTATGCAATTTGTAAAAACAGCAGATTTAAAACCCGGCATGAGACTTGCAAAACCAATCTACAATAAGATGGGTGTTCTTCTTTATGAAAGAGACACACTTTTAACCATGCAGGGTATTAACAGTATCGAAAACTTTGGTCTGATCGGTATTTTTATTCTTGAGCCGGCAGAGCCGGTACCGCCTCTTTCCAGAGAGGATCTTGAATTCGAACAGTTCCAGACTATATATGTTTTTAAATTAAAAGAAAATATGGATCGTCTGCAGGCCAATCAGGCACCTGTTTCGCTGAGCGATCTCGTCAGAGACATCCAGACACATTACGGCAGTCTTGATCACAAATTAAATTTTGCACAAAACCTGCGAAGTTCTGCAGATTTTGTTTACAAACATTCCATCAGTGTCGGCATTCTCTGTGCGATGATCACAAATCAGATGCATCTGCCTGCTGCAGAACAGACAGCCCTTATCACAGCTGCGCTTCTCTACGATTTTGGTTATCTGTATGTACCACAGACAGTGTTAGACAAAGGGGATGACCTTACAACAGCAGATAAGGATTTTATCCAGCTCAACTTAGAGCGCGGTTATGAAACACTCCGCCCGGACCGTGGTGATTATAAATTCCCGGTACATACGCTTGATATTATCCAGCAGATCATTTTTAAAAACAGCCGTACTTTAAAAGTCAAAGAACCGGCAGACAATATCCGTCTTCTCGTCGATATTTTAGCAGTAGCGGACGAATTTGACCATCTGACCGCAATGAACATTAACAAACCGCCAATTTCAGAAATTGCTGCCATGGGACGTCTGAAAAAGGATAAAGCCACCTACAATCCGCTCGTACTTTCCGCTTTAGCAGAATGTATCCATATTCTTCCGACCGGTGCATGTGTAGATCTTTCCGATGGCGAAAAAGCCCTTGTGCTTGCAGAGAATCCGGCTGATTTTCTTCATCCGATGGTACTGAAGTTTTCCACAAACATGATATACGATTTAAGTGACCCGGTGATCAACAAATCTTTAAAGATCACAGATATCATGAAAACCATGGACAACCGTATCGCATTGGATAAAGATTCTGTAAAGCATTTTGTTTCCGATGCCTACATCAAAGAAACGGCAGACCGTTTCCGCAAGGTCAAGCTTCAGATTGCACAGCACAATCAAAGTAAACTGGAACAAAAAGCGGCAAGCGCCTTAATGAGTAGTGCATCTGTGATCCCGCAGGATGCTTTGGGCACAGAAAAACCACTGGCCCAAAAGAAACCGCGCAAAAAAATGAAACTCCGTTAATCCGCGCGACTTTTTTCTATATGTTGGAGTGGATATTCCGGCGATATAAAAAACGACATGAAAGCAATTTCTTAACTGCTTTCATGTCGTTTTTTCATGTTGTCGCCAATATCCATATTCCGCAAAAGCAAAAACAGCACGCCTCCTTTTGGATTTGTGCTGTTTTTTCTATATTATAAGATTCAAAAAACTACAAGTTCTTTACGGTCGCAATATCCACCGGTGTCAGATCATCGGTCGCAGTCTCTAAGCTGCGTGCCAACGCATTTGCCGTATCCATTGCTGTGATACAGTAAACACCCGTCTCGATTGCATTTCTCCGGATCAGGAATCCGTCTCTGGTCTTATCACCATTTCCCTGTGTCGGTGTGTCGATGACAAGGTCGATCTTATGTCCTAAGATTAAGTCCATAACGTTCGGTGACTCCTGGGAGATCTTGTTGACACGAAGTGCATTGACGCCGTGCTCCTGTAAATATTTTGCGGTACTTCTGGTTGCGTAAATCTTGTAGCCAAGTGCCTCAAAACGTTTTGCAACGCCGACTGCTTCCGGCTTATCTGCATCTTTGACGGTCATGATCATCTGTTTGTATTTCGGTAAAGTCACACCTGCGCCGAGGAATGCTTTGTAGAGAGCCTCGTTGAAGGTCTTTGCAATACCAAGGCACTCACCGGTTGATTTCATCTCCGGTCCTAAGGAGATCTCAGCGCCACGCAGTTTCTCGAAGGAGAATACCGGCATCTTGATTGCAATGTAATCTGCGGTCGGTGCAAGTCCAGGCTCATAGCCAAGTCCGCGGATAGTATCACCGATAATTACTTTCGTTGCAAGGTCAACGATCGGAATACCGGTTACTTTGCTGATGTATGGCACGGTTCTCGAAGAACGCGGGTTTACCTCAATGACATATACCTGCTCGTCCATAGCGATGAACTGGATATTGATCAGTCCGATGACATGCAGTGCCTGCGCCAGACGTTTCGTATACTCAACGATTGTCTCTTTTACATGGTCACTGATCGTCGGTGCCGGGTATACGGAAATACTGTCTCCGGAGTGTACACCGGTACGTTCGATATGCTCCATGATACCAGGAATTAAGATATCGGTTCCGTCACATACAGCATCGACCTCGATTTCTTTTCCCTGTAAATATTTATCTACGAGAATCGGGTGATCCTGTGCGATACGATTGATGATACCGATAAATTCCTCGATCTCATCATCGTTGAATGCGATCTTCATACCCTGTCCACCGAGTACATAGGAAGGTCTTACCAGTACCGGATAGCCGAGACGGTTTGCAACTTCTTTTGCCTCCTCTGCGGTAAATACAGTTCCACCTGCAGCTCTCGGAATCTGTGTTTTTTCCAGAATCTCATCGAAAAGCTCACGGTCCTCTGCCGCATCGACATCCTCTGCTTTTGTTCCAAGGATCTTAACACCCATCTTCATCAGGCTCTCGGTTAACTTGATCGCGGTCTGTCCACCAAACTGTACGACAGCACCATCCGGTTTTTCCAGTTTTACGATGCTCTCTACATCTTCCGGTGTCAGAGGCTCAAAATAAAGTTTGTCTGCGATATCAAAGTCAGTGGAAACGGTCTCCGGGTTGTTGTTGATGATGACGGTCTCCCATCCCTCTTTTGCAAATGCCCATGTACAGTGTACGGAGCAGTAATCAAACTCGATACCCTGTCCGATACGGATCGGGCCGGAGCCAAGTACCAGTACCTTTTTCTTTGGATTGGTTTCGATGGCTTCGTTCTCACTTCCGAATACGGAATAGTAGTACGGTGTGGATGCCTCAAACTCTGCGGCACAGGTATCTACCATCTTGAATGCTGCCACGATGCCATTTTCATAACGCATATCATGGATTTCTTTTTCGGTCTTTCCTGTCAGTTTTGCAATAACACTGTCCGGGAATTCGATACGTTTTGCTTCTTTTAATAACTCTACAGTTAAAGGCTCATTCTTTAACTGATTTTCCATCTCAACTAAGATGGCAAGTTTGTCGATAAACCAGCGGTCGATCTTCGTGATCTCATGGATCTTGTCATAGCTTACGCCTCTGCGCAGTGCCTCTGCGATCACCCAGATACGGCGGTCATCCACTACATGCAGCTGCTCATCTAACTCTTTATCGGAAAGTCCGGTAAAGTCGTAAGACATTAAACTGTCCACATGCTGCTCTAAGGAACGGATTGCTTTCATCAATGCACCCTCAAAGTTATTGCAGATACTCATAACCTCTCCGGTTGCCTTCATCTGTGTGGTCAGGGTTCTCTTTGCCGTGATGAATTTATCAAATGGAAGTCTCGGAATCTTTACAACACAATAGTCAAGCATCGGCTCGAAACTTGCATAAGTTTTTCCGGTAATTGCATTTTTGATCTCATCTAAGGTGTAACCTAATGCGATCTTTGCAGCAACTTTTGCGATCGGGTATCCGGTTGCTTTGGATGCAAGTGCAGAAGAACGGGATACACGCGGGTTAACCTCGATAACGCAGTACTCAAAGCTGTCCGGATTCAATGCATACTGTACGTTACATCCTCCGGTGATATTTAACTCGGAAATAATATTTAATGCAGATGTACGGAGCATCTGGTATTCCTTATCGCCAAGTGTCTGGGAAGGTGCAACAACGATGGAATCACCGGTATGTACACCGACCGGATCGATATTTTCCATGTTACATACGGTGATACAGTTGCCGTTCGCATCACGCATTACCTCATACTCGATCTCTTTCCATCCTGCGATACAACGCTCTACCAATACCTCTCCAACACGGGAAAGACGCAGACCGTTTGTTAAGATCTCAACCAGCTCGGTCTCGTTATGTGCGATACCACCGCCGCTTCCGCCAAGCGTATATGCCGGACGAAGTACGACCGGATAACCAATGGTATTGGTAAACTTGATACCATCTTGTACGTTGTGTACAACCTGGGATGCTGCACAAGGCTCACCGATCTTTTCCATGGTATCTTTGAATGCCTGACGGTCCTCTGCCTTAAAAATCGTTTCTGCTGTTGTACCGATCAGTCTGACATTATATTTTTCAAGGATGCCTTTTTCCTCTAATTCCATACCGAGATTTAATCCAGCCTGTCCACCTAATGTCGGCAGTACGCTGTCCGGTTTTTCTTTTGCGATAATCTTCTCTAAGACGGATACCGTAAGCGGCTCAATGTAAACCTGATCTGCAATATCTTTATCTGTCATGATCGTCGCCGGGTTTGAGTTTACCAGCACAACCTCAACGCCTTCTTCTTTTAATGAGCGGCATGCCTGTGTACCTGCATAGTCAAACTCTGCAGCCTGTCCGATTACGATCGGGCCGGAACCAATTACTAAAACTTTTTTTATGTCATGATTTCTTGGCATTAATTCTTCCTCCTAAAATTTGTTAAACAATAACGTAAGAATTTTTCTACATCATCGAAATAAAACGATCAAACAAGTATGCAGAATCCTGCGGTCCCGGACACGCTTCCGGATGGAACTGTACGGTAAAAATGTTTTTGCCTACATAGGAAAGTCCCTCATTGGTTCCATCGTTTACATTCACAAATGCCGGTTTTGCGATCACCGGATCAAGTGTATCCGTATCTACCACATAACCGTGATTCTGGGAGGAAATATATACTCTGCCTGTTTCTAAATCTTTTACCGGATGGTTGCCGCCACGGTGTCCGTATTTCATCTTATGTGTATCAGCTCCGGTTGCAAGTGCCATAAGCTGATGTCCTAAACAGATTGCAAAGATCGGAGTATCGGAATCATATAATTTTTTAATCTCAGCAATGATCTCTTTGCACTCCTTTGGATCTCCAGGTCCGTTGCTAAGCATGATTCCATCCGGATTCGATGCAAGAATCTCTTCTGCTGTGGTATGCGCCGGATAGATCGTCACTTCACAGCCGCGTTTATTTAAAGACTGGGCAATATTATTTTTTGCTCCAAGGTCAAGCAAGGCAACACGCTTGCCTTTTCCTTTTAATACTCGTTTTTCACTGCAGGTAACTTTGTCCACAACATTACCTGTCGTGTATTCTTTTAATCTGGGAATAATTTCTTCTATATTATAGTTATCATTCGTGGTGATCATACCATTCATGGTTCCCTTCTCACGAAGGATCTTTGTCAGTGCGCGGGTGTCGATCCCTGCAATACCAGGAATATCATATTTCGTAAGGAAATCCTGAATTGTTCCCTCCTCACGGAAGTTACTCGGCATCCTTGATAACTCCCTTACAATATATCCGTCCGGCCATGGTCTGCCTGACTCCATATCCGGTGTGATTCCATAATTTCCGATCAGCGGATAAGTCATAACAACCGCCTGTCCCGCATATGACGGATCAGTCAGAACCTCCAGATAACCTGTCATCGACGTATTAAATACGATCTCACTGATGACTTCCCTAGTAGAACCTATACTTGTTCCGGTAAATACATTCCCATCTTCGAGTATTAAATGAGCTTTCATTCGTTTCCCTGTCCTTTCACTTTTTTTCCAAAAAAAAAAACGTCGCCGTTTTTCTTCTTTTTCCATCCAGACAGTCCCCTGACTGAACTTTCCCTTATTAGTACCTATAGTCTTTTTCCTAAATTGTAAAAAGTGTATCATATCATAAGATATTTTTCAACCTTTTTCCTAAAACAAATAGCACTAAGATTTTATGCATATTTATGTATATTTATACATTATTTCCAAATCCATAGAAAGCGGCAGTATGTGCCGCCCATACGCAGAAAATCTTTATTACCCAAACGCCCGGCAAGGCATAAACAGTAACAGACTTTTCTGATTTTCCTGCAGCAATGGGCAGCATGGAACTGACTTTTTAAATAATCTTCTGAAACGCAAGTATTACAAACAACACGCCGCCAAGCCATGATACATCTGTCTTCCACCGCTTAGATGCCTGCATGCCAATCCTGCATCCGCAAAGTACGGCACAGAAACTGACAACAAAACTTCCCATCACTGTAAAATAAATATTCTTTCCGGTAAATCCTGCACCAAGTCCTCCAAACATCCCGTCCAATGACATTGCAAGTGCAAAAAATACAGCCTCCACACACGACATCGTCGCCGAGTGATCGCGGTCTGCCATTACCGGATTGTTGTTGATACTCAGAATAAAACTGAGCTGTGAAAAAGAGATTTTGACTTTCTTGCAAAGGAACTTATGACGCTCAATATATTTTCTGATCGCATACTCTGTCAGCTTAAAAATTCCCACTGCAAGCAGTCCGAAAAAACTTAAGTATAATGCATATTTTTTTAAAAGTACCCCCTGTAACGCCATCCCCGCATAAAGTGATATCCCTAATATTCCACTGCAGACCGTGCTGATGCATAACGCTGCCGCAGATCCGATCTTTATCTGCTCACTCCCACACGCCACACATGCCACAAAGACATCCACACTGACTGCTATGATCAAAAGAATTACCTGCACTTTTTTCTACCTCAGACATAAAACCTTCTGTTTTATCATATGTCAGAGATTCAAAAATGCATCTTTACCTTTGATACTGTTCTCCATTTCCGAATAACTCATTACAAAGAATCAGCGAAAATTCCAGCTTTTCACATTGTTATCTCAGTCAAGTCTTTCGACAATACCAAGGACTTTCTGATAAGCCGCCGCCACCTCATCCAAAAGCGGTTTAAGATCCCTTTCCGGTTCACCATCCCTAAGTTCCTCACACAACTCCTGCGCCGGAACCAAAAGCGGTGTCAGTCCCAGATTCATTGCCAGCCCCTTTAAATTATGTATATGTGTAAACGCCTGCTCATAATTCTTTTCTTCCAGCGCCTTACACAGCGACTCATAATTCGTATCCGTCAGAATCAGTTTTAAAAATTTCCCGATCCTCTCCTCCGTCTTTAGCCGCCGCAGCACTTCGTGCAGATCCGCGCCCATTTCTTCGTAACATTCACTTAACGTCATATTCCTCTCCATTTCCACGCTGCTTTTGCGTATCTCAAATTCGTGTGTAAGCACAAATCTATGTGCAAACAATCTTACTTTTCACACTCTTCCGTTTTCATAAAAAGAGCAGACCCGTGAACCGCCTTCCATGTGATCCACGATCTGCTCTTTTTTCTATGCTACACGAATGACATTCAACACTTCCCCATATGCTGCTTTTTTGTTCTCCAAAGCTTCTTCTGTCATCACTTCGGTCACAAAACCAAGCTCTCCTGTAACACCCTGTGCATCAATATATTCTACATTTCCAAATACTTTTTCCACAGATGCCTTATCTGTACCTGACACTCTGACAAAGAAACGGTTCTCTGCGCTGCGGTAATCTACCAGCTCTAATTTCTTTGAGCTCCACTTAACCGGTATATTCTTGTCAACATTCTTTGCCATCTCCACAACATCTGCTACAACCGCACTGGCTGTCGGAAGTTTTCCGGCACCGCTTCCGTAAAACATTGCATCCCCAAGTACATTTCCATGAACAAAAATTGCATTGAATACGCCGTTTACATTGTATAACGGGTGCTCTTTCGGCAGTAAGAACGGTGCTACCATTGCCACATATCCGCCATCTGTTTTTTTGCTCGTAGCAAGAAGTTTGATTGCTCTTCCCATGGCTTTCGCATATTTGATATCGGTTGCAGAAATATGTGTGATACCCTCTGTGTGGATATCTTCAAAATCTACCTGCTGTCCGCAGACAAGTGAGGTTAAAATTGCAATTTTTCTGCAGGCATCATATCCTTCAATATCTGCTGTCGGATCTTTCTCTGCATAGCCTTTTGCCTGTGCGTCTTTTAATACCTCGTCAAAATCCGCACCCTTTTCTGACATCTCTGTCATCATATAGTTTGTTGTTCCGTTAACGATTCCGGTGATCTCCTCAATCTCATCGGCAGTCAGACAGGAATTTAACGGGCGGATGATCGGAATACCGCCGCCAACACTCGCCTCAAACATAAAGTTGACATTTTTCTCTTTTGCAAGGGCGATCAGCTCAGCACCTTTTTCTGCTACCAGCGCTTTGTTTGAAGTGGTGACATGTTTTCCGGCTTCTAACATTGCTTTTACAAAAGTATAGGCAGGTTCTACACCTCCCATGGTCTCAACAACGATCTTTACTTCCGGATCCTCTGCGATCGTTTTATAATCATGTACGATCTTATCCTGGATCGGATCTCCCTGGAAATCCCTTAAATCCAGTACATATTTGATCTCTACCGGCTCTCCGACACGCTTTGCAATGCTGCTCCCGTTGATGTCAAGTACCTCCACGACACCAGAACCAATTGTTCCATATCCCATTACTGCTGCTTTCATTTTTCATCCTCCAAGTTCGTCTGCCAGACTATCGCTTCCATCCTCTCAGACAGACTTTATTATCTTTCTATCATTTTACACATCTTACATGCATATTTTATGAACTACAATATATGACGCATCTGCCATGTCTTATTCTCTTGCAAGAATCTTCACATAATGAATACCTTCCTGTTCCTCAATGTGCTCTAACATTTCAGCCACATCACCAGTCTGTGGCAGGACATCCACACTGAGTGTAAGAGAAGCGATACCGTTGATCGGTATACTCTGATGGATTGTAAGAATATTAGCATGAAACTCTGCCACTGTCTTTAATACAACGGATAACAGCCCCGGTTCATCATCCAACTGGATGACAAGCGTAATTGTCCTTCCCTTTGCCGTGTCATGAAATGGAAAAATATCATCTTTATATTTATAAAAAGAACTCCTGCTGATGCCAACTTTTTCTGTTGCCTCCTGCACGGATGCAATCTTACCGGATTCAATCAGCCGCTTTGCCTCGACCACCTTTAAGAGGACTTCCGGAACTGCTTTTTCTTTCAGCACATAATACTGACCTTTTTCTTTCATGTGACTCTATCCCTCTCTTTAGAAATTCATCTGTTGTGTTTGTTGCACGCTGACACTTGTCCTCATGAGGAAGATAATAACATAAAGAGGCTGCATACGCAACCTCTTTTTTATCATGTCAGAAACATTTTTTTATTATGCTGTTAAAATTTTTTACTGCCTCCACCATGTTTTACGCCGCTGCTGCTCGTATGTACCGTACTCCTGCCGCTGTCTTCTGCTTTCTTCTCTTCTATATGACGGTGTGTCACAACAGTGTTCACAAGCACATCGCTGTGTTTCTTTATATTCACTGTTCCGGACTCGTGAGCGTCATATTTATATTTGCCATTCCTTAATTTACAAAATAGTACAAGCACCAGGAATACAATAGCGCCTGGGATCAGAGCTAAAACAACGGATGTGATGACATATTCTGCCGGCGTGATCTCAATATCCGTCTCCTCATACTCATACTGATTTGACGGGATTCCTTCATCATAATAAACCAGCACATCTTTTAACATTACAGACAGACACTGTTCATATTCTCCATCTGAGATCGGTTCATATCCGTCATTTAAAATATCTTCAATACGCGCATCCGTAAGATACCTGATTGCAATGCCACCGGTAGAAATACAGATTTCACGGTTCTGCATATCGATCAGGAGTGCAACACCATCACCGTTTTCTGCAATCGCATCAAAGAAATCATCCGCATATTCCTGCGTGGTTTTTCCATTTGTGTCATCCGTCGTCAACATCAGCATATTCCATCCGGTCTTCTCTCCCGCAGCGTCCAGTTCACTCTCAAGCGTCTCGATCTCTTCCGGTGTCAGAAGCGCAGCATCATCATATACCGTCTGTTGTGGAACATTTTCTTCTGCTGCAAAGCATACATGCTGTCCGCCCGCTGCAAGTAAAATCGTAAACAGCCAGGCAAATACAATACCCTTTAAACATAAAAATCTTTTCTGTCTCATGCTAGCCCTCCCAGTAATAAAATGACCAGTGTTACCAGACTGACGATTCCACTGACAAGTGAGATTTTTTTATAGTCGATCGGGAGTTCGCCGTACACCTTTCCAGTCTGTCCGTTCATGGAAAAATAATAGATTTTTCCGTTTTTCGCCTTGTATGTAATTGTCCATACCGGCAGAAGCGTATACGACCACTTTTCTTTTAATGCCCGGAAATCGGCATTTTTTATCGACACGGAACTGTATCCATTTATTTGTTCCCGCATCAGTTTCTCTGCACTCTCACGCGCTTCCTGCTGCACTTTCTTTTCTATCTGTTTTTTCTCAATATCACGCTTTTCTGCCAGAAATCCAGACAGAAATCCAAGCTGAAACTTTTTCACATCCTTAAAATCATAAGGCATTACACCGCAGATCAGCTCCTGATTTGCCTTTCCAAGTGCATTTTCCGTCAGGTTTTCAAGTTTTACATCACCTTCTCTTGATACCTGATAATACTTTGTCTCCGTATATTCCGTGTTTCCGGTTCGCCACACGCGGACATTTCTCGCCTCGCCCTGCATTTTTCCCTCCAGTCTGGTATTGTAATGCCAGTATGGAAAATATACACCTGTGATGCTCTCGACCTGCTTTTTGTTATAAAAGGCAAGCGGGACAAATTTTTTCTTGCAGACATAATCTTTAAAACCTTTTTCTGCATCTTCCCGCGACACAGAAAACGGAATCACCTGATCCGGCAGGAATTTACCTTCCAGCCGTCCGCCAAGCACGACCGGATTATGGCAATAATAACAGAAAGTCGCCGCTGTAGTGGCATCCGTCACAATCTGTGCACCACAGCTCGGACAGGTATAGGTCACTGCATCAGCTTCCTTCCCTGCTTCTTTATCTGACTCTTTATTTTCCGTGTTATCTTTTTCTGTTCCACTACCTGCTTTATTTCCCGGCTGGCTCTGCTTCTTATCCTCCGGTTTACCTGATGCTTTTCCTGCGCCCGCAGCATCTGCATTTTGAGGTTCTGTCGTCTGTGCCGGCTTCATGGCATCTAACTCTTCCTGTGAAAACAGACTGAAACAATATTCACATTTATACTTTTGTGTGGAAGGATCAAAAATCAGTTCTCCATCACAATTTGGACATTTAAAACTGATCACTGCCATAATTAGTCCCTCGCTTTTCCACAGTTACTGCAGAATTTTCCTTTGTTGACCTGACCACATTCACACGTCCACTCTGCTGCCGGTGCCGGTTTTCCACACTCACTGCAGAATTTTCCTGTATTGACATGGCCGCATTCACATGTCCACTCATTCTTTGGTGCAGGCGCCGGTTTTCCACATTCACTGCAGAATTTTCCCGTGTTGGTGTGGCCGCACTCACAGGTCCATGTGCCCGCTGCACTGCCTGCTGGATTTGGCTGGCTCTGGTTCATGGCTCCCGCATTCTGCCCCTGATTCATGCCTCCTGCCATCTGGCTCTGTGCTGCATTTCCATACATCTGCCCCTGCTGATCCTGCGGTGTCTGAAGTGCGCCAAGTCCTGACAACGTCTGGTTCATCGCATTCATGCCCATGCCGACTCCCATAAACCCGTTCATGGCTCCTGCTGCATTGCTTCCTGCATCACGCACACCCTCGGTCAGATTTTTGACTGCCATACCGCGCATTACATTGAAGTCACCACCGAGCATTGCGCCCTCATTTCTCATGTTGATGAGTTTCTGGGACTCCTCATCATAAGATACGCTCGCAATACCGACACTCTGGATCTCCATACCGCGCATCTGGTTCCACTCTTCATCGAGCGTATTCGCCATATACTTTCCAAGTTCTCTTGCTTTTGAAGTCACATAGGAAATTCTGGTTCCGTCCGCTGACATCTGGTTGATGGATGCCTGCAGTGCCTCTAAAAACTCGGACAGATACTGTTCATTGATGGATGAGATCTCCACATGATCCTGATTTTTCGGGATGGCTTCCGCATAGAACTGCAGCGGATTGGTGACTTTGATGGAATAAGTTCCATGTGCACGCAAAAACAATTCTGCGTTATAAAAATTATCAAAATAATTGATCGGATTTCTGGTACCGAATTTGATTCCTTTGATCTCCTGCAGATTGATAAAAAATACCTTCTGCATCGTCGGCGTCTGTCCGCCGAATTTGAAACGATTGAATGTTTCTTTTAAAGATTCTCCAAATTCACCGTTGAACATGGATGGCATGGATGAATTATCCACTTTATAATATCCCGGCTCTGCCGTGTAATCTACGATCTTTCCACCGTCTACGAGCATCATGAACTGATTGTCATACACATGAATGATCGAACCGTTGCTGACCGTATCCGGCGTTCCCTTCCGGTTCTGTCCTTTTCGGATCAGCACACCGCTCGTAAAGACAGTGTTGTCCCCCATGTCATCTGCTTCGTAAACTTCTAACCACTGATCGGCAAGACCTCCGCCGATCGCCTGCGTAATTGCTCTGATAATTCCCATAATTAAATCCTCCTTGTTTTGCGGAGCAAAATGCGACTGCCTTTGCAGAAGCAGAGGATTTTCCTCCATTGTTTTCCACCATTTGTTATGAATGATGATAGTCCGTCTCATCAAAACTATGTAATGTCCATACTTTCAGGTTCAAAAGCGTCACCGCCGAACCACAGTACTCACAGTAAGCTGCGCCGAGATTTGTGATCGGCGCACCGCAGTTCGGGCAGGTAGTTCCGACTGCATTGTCCATTCCTGCAAGTTTTTCATTCTGAATATACATAAGCTGTACATTATATCTGGTCTGTTCCGTCAGCTCTTTACTGCCGCTTAAGACTTTTCCCGCTTTTTCACAGTAATGCAGATACCCGACTGCACTCTGGAATGTAATCACACAGGTACCCTGTTTTTTCTCATAATTGGCAATCTCTGTCTGATGAATCTGTATCTGTTCGTAGTGCTCTGTGACTGCCTCCGTCTCATTTTCACGGATTCTGTTTTTGATCTGCGCTAAAAATTCTTCCGAAACGCCATCTTTTATCTGTCTTTCAAAAATGCCGGCATCTGCGGCAGAGATTGCCTGCAATGCCAGCATGAGTGCATTTTCCACTTTATCCTTAAACTGTTCGATATGAAAATCAGGAAAATCCCTCTGGATCTGCGGCAGAAAAATCCGTGTCATCGCAGAAACGGATTTCGGTGTTACCGCAAGCTCTTTTGCCTGTTGTTCTAATCCCTCTGTGATGGAATCTGTGCCAAACGCCATGCGGGACAATCTACGCAGTTTTTCCCGCACGATCCGGTATGCCGCATATCCCGCGCCACAGGATATGCAGACAACAAAGACAATCACAAGGAGCGTGACCGTTCCCTTACTCATCGTCTCCTCCAAGTCCCTTCGGGCATCCAAGTGAAAGCCATTTCAGGTAACCATTGATAAAAATATCAATCTTTCCATCCATGACGCTGTCTACATTTCCGGTTTCTACACCGGTTCTGTGATCTTTTACCATCGTATATGGCTGCATAACATAAGAACGGATCTGGTTACCCCAACCGATCTCCGTTACCTCTCCACGGATATCTGCAGCTTTTTCCGCATTTTCCTGCTGCTTTAACAAATACAGTTTTGCCTTCAACATCTGCATTGCCTTATCCTTGTTCTGGAACTGGGAACGCTCATTCTGGCACTGTACCACGATTCCGGTCGGAAGATGCGTAATACGGATTGCGGAAGATGTCTTATTGATATGCTGTCCACCGGCACCACTTGAACGGTAGGTATCGATCCGCAGATCGTCCTCATTGATCTCAACGTCAAGATCTTCCTCGATATCCGGCATGACATCGCAGGATACAAACGAAGTCTGACGCTTACCCGCCGCGTTAAACGGTGAAATTCGCACCAGACGGTGTACACCCTTTTCGGATTTCATATAACCGTATGCATTTTCTCCATTGATCTGGAATGTGATGGATTTAATACCGGCTTCCTCCCCGTCAAGGGAATCTAAAACCTCCACAGAAAATCCTTTGTCCGATGCCCATCTTGTATACATGCGGTAAAGCATTGCCGCCCAGTCACAGGACTCCGTGCCTCCGGCTCCTGCATGCAGTGAGACGATCGCACCATCCGAATCATATTCCCCGGATAACAAAGTCTTGATACGGATACCCTCATAGGTCTTCGTAAATTCATCGAGCATTTCCTGGATCTCCGGGATCAGGGAAGCATCATTTTCCTCATATCCCATCTCGATCAATGTCTCAATATCCTCAAATTCTGTCTTTAAGGATGCATAAGTTGCGACATCATCCTTCATGCTCTTTAATTCTTTCATTTTTTTCTGGGAAACGACCGGATCATCCCAAAAATTTGAGGCCTCCATTTCCCTTTCTAATTCCTGGATCCGCTGCTCTTTATTAGCCAGGTCAAAGTGAATCCCTCACTTCCTGCAGCGGTTCCCTGTATGTGTTCAGGGTCACTTTAAATTGATCAAGTTCTACCACAGTATCACCTCTTTCTGATATTTAAGATTTGTTTCTATTGTAAAGTATGCGCGCTTTTTGCGCAATGCCTTCTCCCTATTTTTAAGAGAATCGCAAGAAGTAAAAGACCGATCGCGGCTCCTGCCGTATCAATGCAGACATCCGTAAACTGTCCGGAACGCCCCGGGATAAACAGCTGATGAAACTCATCTGTCGATGCATAACAAAAGGCAAATCCAAGTGCCGCGATATAATGCACTTTCTGTCTCATTTCAAATGTTCCTGAAAACGCAAATGCAAGCCATCCTAAAATCGCATATTCTGTCATATGTGCGGCTTTCCGGATGGGATACTCAATGTTTCCTGCAATATTTCCAATCTGGTCTGTCGTCAGTCCCCAGTTAAAAATTTCATCTGTATCTTCGACCAGACGGTAAGAGATCGTACCGCTGATCTCGGAAGATTCCGTCGCCGGCTGATTGGAAAACCAAAATATGATGATCATCCAGCCTGCCAGCATGATTCCCAGAATCAGCCGCATTACTGTTTTATTCATTTTCCGCTTAATTCCTCCGTGAGTACTTCCACTGCTTTCTGGATCTGGTTGTCATATTTCACATCATATTCTGTTCCATCCGGATTGAGATATTCATATTCAAGTTCAATATCCGGATCAATTCCGACTCCATGGATATAATTTCCATTCGGTGTAAAATATTTTGCTGTGGTAAGTTTCACCGCATCTCCGTCCTCAAGCGGGAAGATGGTCTGAACAATTCCTTTTCCGAATGTTGTCGTTCCGATCAGTGTTCCATATTCATAGTCCTTGATTGCTCCGGCTAAAATCTCGGATGCACTTGCACTGTCCTCATTGATAAGAACCGCCAGAGGATACTCCATGTAAGTATCCCCGCTTGATGTATAAGTCTCACGGTGACCATTTTTATCCTCTGTATACACAACCGTACCCTCAGGAAGAATATCATCTAAAATCTGTACAACAGCGGTAACAAGTCCGCCGCCGTTATAGCGCACATCCAGAACAAGCGCTTTCATCCCCTCGCTATCTAATTCTGCCACAGCTTTTTCAAACTGGTCTGCTGTTTCTGTTTCAAAAGAATCGATATGAATATAACCGATGTTATCACCAAGCATCTGGGAAGATACGCTCGGCAGTGTCACATTTTTGCGCTCCACGTCAAAGGACAGATTTTCCCCGGTTGAAGGACGATATACCTCCAAATGTACCGATGTTCCCTCCTCGCCACGGATCAGTTTTACCAGCTCTGTCACTTCCATGCTGGTCGCATCTGTTCCGTCGACCGAAGTGATCACGTCATCTGCAAGCAGTCCGGCTTCATCGGAAGGTGTTCCCTCATATATTTTTGAAATGGATACCACCATGGTATCCGGATCCTGTCTGAGGCCTGCACCAATTCCGTAATACTGTCCGGTAGTGCTCACATGCATCTGTTTGTAATCTTCCTCATTATAATAGACGGAATATTTATCTCCAAGCCCGCTGATCATCCCTTCATACAGTCCATCTTTTAATTCGGTATCATCCACATCATCATAATAATACATATCCGTGTATGCCTTCAGTTCATTGATCTTCTGAACTGTTTTTGTATCCAGTATTGAATCTGTCTTAGCGGTTGCATTCGTTATGTAAATTTTCGTTCCCGTTATTTTAGTGACCACGTTCAGTGCGACAAATCCAACTAAAATCGTTCCTGCAATACCGCAGGCCACACCTTTTGCCATCTGTCCTTTTTTGCTTTTCTTCGGTTCTTCGATTGGCTCTGGCATAATCTCCGGAACCTGCTGCTCATTTTTATTTTCCATATTCTGTCTCCATTCCTGCGCTGTTTTTATGCTGCCGTTTTTGCTGCCGTTTTACACCGCTATTCCCACCTGTTGTGTGACCAGCCGCATTTTTATTTTATATTGCCTTTTATACTACACTCCACATTACTTATCATATCATTCATATGTGAAAATTCGCTGTCCTACTACACAAACCCTACTCTCTTATAAGGATTTGGATGTCAAAAGGTGGTTCACAATTTGACAATCCCAAAATTAAAAGCCACCTTTTGCCCCCCAAATCCAACCAATTTAAAAAGGACCACCGCGCATTGCGGCAGTCCCAAAAACATCCGCATCATCTGCCCAGATAACTCCACGGGCTGACATAGCTTCCGTTTAATGATACACCAAAGTGTAAATGATTTCCAGTAGAAATACCGGTACTTCCGACCTGTGCGATCGTCTGTCCTGCTGAAACCGTCTGTCCAGGCGAAACAAGAAGTGCAGATGCATGCATATATACGGTATACAATCCGCCGCCATGATCGATCATCACATAGTTACCGGCAGCACTGCTGTAAGCCGCAGTCGTAACCGTTCCATCCGCCGCAGCCACGATCGCAGCGCCTCCGGACGCACCGATGTCAATTCCTTTATGATTGGAAGAAGCACCTCCCATCGGCGACACACGCGTTCCATAATCACTGGTCACACGCGTACTGCTCGGACACGGCCAGGTAAACACACCTCCGGTATAATGGTTATCCTGTTTACCGGCAGCAGCCTTCTCTGCCTCAATGCGCCTGATCTCGGCAATGATCTCCTCCTGCGCCTGAATCTCCGCAGCATAATAATCCGCGTCGCTCTGTGCAGAATCAATGTTTCCCTCAATTCCGGCAAGTTCCGTCTCCCGCTGCTTCATAAGCGCTGCAACTGAAGCCTTTTCCTGCTCCACAGAGGCTTTCTCCTGCTCCACTTCTTTTTTCATTTCCTCTAACGTGGCATAGTCTTCTTCTAACTGCTGTTCCACGCCGTCAATATAGGCAACCGTCTCCTGATATTCCTTTAGCTTTTTCCGGTCATATTCCTGGATCTGTATGATATACTCAGCAGAATTTAAAAAATCCGAAAAACTTTCCGAATCAAAAAGTGCCTCAAAGTAAGACTCCTGTGCATTCTCATACATAAACTGTATGCGCACTTTCATGTCCGCATACTGCTGCTCTTCCTGCTTTTTTGCATCTTCAAGCTGGTCTTTTGTGTCCTCGATCTGATCCTTCTTCTCTGTCAGCTCCTGATTTTTCTGTGCAAGCTGGTTTTCTAAAGCTGTGATCCGGCTCGAAATATTCATGAGCTGCGTATTCAGATCATTTACTTTTGCCTGCACATCTCCCTTGGACTCTTTTAGCTCGTTTATCGTCTGTTTTGCCTTTTCCAGAGCTTTTTCTAAAGCCGCTTTTTCCTGCTGTGCCTCTTTTAAAGAAGTGGATGTATTTTCACTTTTTTTTGCGCTGCTGTTTTCTGCTGCTGACGTCATCTGCACTGTGGCAGCCATGCCGGTCATCACAATAAGCAATACCGCCGTTATCCTGTGTATCCATTGCCTTTTATTAATTATCATACCTTTAAATGTTTGCGGATCGTAATCCGGCTTCCGATAAATCCAATACCAACACCAAGTAACAGTGCCACAGGAACCAATGTGTGGAATACCTGGTCCACACTTAAAAACTGGATCATATTGCTGATAAATTTAAACTTATCTCCAATATATAATATGATCTTCTCATATAAAACATACAAAATGCCAAGCGGGATCGCCGCTCCGATCAGTCCGATCACAATTCCCTCAACAACAAACGGTGCCCGGACAAAATAATCTGTCGCACCGATCAGTTTCATGATACCGATCTCTTCACGGCGCACGGAAATACCGACTGTAATCGTATTGCTGATCAGGAAGACCGCAACACCGAGCAGGATCAGAATGATACCCGCGGAAATATAACCGATCAGACTGTTAAAATCGGTCAGTGTGTGCGCAACCATCTCCGACTGCTTTACTGAACGGATTCCATCTATAGACTCTAAATAAGTTACCAGCGTACTCTGCATTGATATATCATTCATATAAATGGAATAGCTTGCTGAATTGGCAAGCGGATTATCGCCTGCAAAACTTGAAGCAGCATCTTCATTTCCATCAAAATAAACATCTTTAAAACTTTCCCACGCTTCATCTGCAGATGTATATTCGCAATGTGATACCTCAACACGCTGCTTGATCAGATCACCGATTTCCTCAATGCGCTGTTCTGAGATGCCCGCATCAAAAAATACTGTGACTGCAACACCGGATTCCGCATCCTTTACCATCGCCTGGAAGTTGGTCACGATCGAATAGAACAGACCAAACAGAAAAATACAGGCCGTCATCGTCGCTATGGATGCAAGCGAAAACATTTTATTTTTCCAGATGTTGACAAGTCCCTGTTTAATCGTATAGAAAAAAGTACTAATCCTCATAATCGTAGTCCCCCTCGCGTTTTAATACATCACGCTCAGTCAGGCTGCGGCTGATGGCATTATCGCCTGTCACAATACTGCTGGCTGTATCACTGTCATCCACGATCACACCCTTTTGCATGGTGATGACACGTTTGTTCATGGCTTTTACGATTTCAAGGTTATGTGTAACAACGACAACCGTTGTGCCATTGTTATTGATCTCCTCCATCAGTTTCATGATCTCCCAGGCATTATTGTTATCGAGATTACCGGTCGGCTCATCCGCAAGCAGGATCTTTGGCTTATTGATCAGTGCCCTTGCGATTGCAACTCTCTGCTGCTCACCACCGGATAACTGTTTGGGATAAGAACGATACTTTGCTGCCAGTCCTACCATGGAAAGCATCAGTGGTACATTCTTTTTGATGGAACGTGTGGACTCTCCGATGACCTTTTGGGCAAATGCGACATTATCGTAAATATTGCGGTCCTTTAACAAGCGGAAATCCTGAAATACCACGCCGATCTTACGACGGAATTTCGGGATTTGTCTTCGCCTGATCTTATTTAATTTCTGACCGTTTATCGTGATCGTACCCTCCGTCGGTTCAAGTTCCTTCAACAAAAGCTTGATCAGCGTAGATTTTCCAGAACCACTGTCCCCGACGATGAATACAAATTCTCCTTCCTCAATGTTAAGACTCACGTCATTAAGCGCAGGTATTCCCGCGGAGTACGACTTGCTGACATGTTCTAACTTAATCATAGTGCTTCTCCATTTCTAGTAGTCCAATGACTCCATGTACTTCATATATTTTACTACCATAAGTGCGATCTTAAATGTAATAGCATCTTCAAACACACGCAGATCAAGTCCGGTTGCCTTCTGCAGCTTGTCCAGACGATATACCAGCGTGTTACGGTGGATATAAAGCTGTCTGGAAGTCTCTGAAACATTCAGACTGTTCTCAAAGAACTTATTGATCGTTGTAAGTGTCTCCTCATCGAACTCATCCGGTGATTTCCCGTCAAAGATCTCCTTGATAAACATCTTACAGAGCGGGATCGGGAGCTGATAAATCAAACGTCCGATTCCAAGTGTTGAGTAAGCGATGACATCTTTTTCTTCAAAAAAGATCTTCCCTACGTCAAGTGCCATTCTTGCTTCTTTATAAGAACGTGATACTTCCTTGATCTCTCCGACGATCGTACCATATGCCACATGCACATCGCTGTCCGAATCAGAGCGGAACAGATTCACAATGACCTCTGCGGTCTTATTCATCTCCTCGTATCCTTCATTCTCCCCTACTTCTTTTACAACAATGATATTTTTCTCATCCACTGCTGTGACAAAATCTTTGGTCTTTCCACCGAAAATGCCACGGATGCGCTCCAGTTCATTGCCGTCTTTGTCGCGGTTGGTCTCCACGATAAACACAACACGTCTG
>ENA-OROE01000707-OROE01000707.1-human-gut-metagenome-genome-assembly--contig:-NODE-707-length-29548-cov-4.484284_pt1 | contig 29548 bp, 20 predicted proteins | sample MGYA00242126_ERZ509044 | MGnify/ENA primary metagenome ERZ509044 (study PRJEB26280, sample SAMEA2338716) | human gut metagenome | biome: human gut; feature: human-associated habitat; material: faeces... | reverse complement strand
CGGCGTTGTTGAAGAAATGAAAAAAATAATCAAGAAGGCGGAATAGACAAAAATGAAGCTGACGATTGCAAAAAGTGCCGGGTATTGCTTCGGCGTGAAACGGGCAGTAAATATGGTATATCAGGAAGCAGAAGAGGCAAAAGTTCCGGTATATACGTATGGACCGATCATTCACAATGAAGAAGTAGTCAGGGACCTTAAACAGCGTGGAGTTCATGTGGTCAGGGAGCTCAAAGAACTTGAGAATCTTCCAAAAGGAAAGATTATCATCCGTTCACACGGTATCAGCCGCAGAGAACATGAAGCAATGAAGGCATGCGGATTTGAAGTGCTGGATGCAACCTGTCCGTTTGTCCTGAAAATTCACCGACTTGTGGAGAAGTACAGCAAAGAAGGGTATCGGATTGTGATTGCCGGAAACGAACATCACCCGGAAGTGGAAGGAATTCTCGGATGGGTGGAAGGACAGCCTGCCTATACGGTCACAAGTCAGGAAGATATTGAAAAATTACCGTTAAAAGAGGGAGAAAAAGTCTGTCTGGTGGCACAGACGACATTTAACTACAATAAATTTCAAGAATTAGTTGAAATTATAAAGAAAAAAGGTTATGATATAAGTGTTTTAGATACAATCTGCAATGCAACGGAGGAAAGACAGACGGAAGCACGCAAAATTGCTGCGGAGTCGGATCTCATGATTGTCATTGGTGACAAGCATAGCTCCAATACGCAAAAATTGTATGAAATATCTAAAAAGGAATGTGCAAATACTTACTATATACAAACACCTGTAGACTTGGATTCTGAAATGTTCCAATGCAGTAGTTATGTAGGTATTACAGCAGGGGCTTCCACCCCAAACAAAATTATTGAGGAGGTTCAAGAACATGTCAGAATTAAGTTTTGAACAAATGCTGGAAGATTCCGTAAAGACTATCAGAAATGGAGAGATTGTACAGGGTACTGTCATCGATGTTAAAGAAGATGAGATTATTCTGAATATCGGTTATAAAGCAGACGGTATTATCACAAAGAACGAATACTCTAACGATGCAAGCCTTGTACTCACAGATGCTGTTCACGTTGGAGACACAATGGAAGCAAAAGTTCTCAAAGTAAACGATGGAGAAGGTCAGGTTACTCTTACTTACAAGAGACTGGCAGCAGAGAAAGGCAACAAACGTCTTGAAGAAGCATTTGAGAATCAGGAAGTATTAAAAGCTCCTGTAACTCAGGTACTTGACGGCGGACTTTGTGTAAACGTAGACGAAGCAAGAGTATTCATTCCTGCAAGTCTGGTTTCCGACACATATGAGAAAGACCTTTCCAAATATGCAGATCAGGAGATCGAATTCGTTATCACAGAATTCAACCCGAGAAGACGCCGCATCATCGGTAACCGTAAACAGCTTCTTCTCGCTGAGAAAGCAGAGAAACAGAAAGAATTAATGGAGAGAATCCATGTTGGCGACACAGTTGAAGGAACAGTTAAGAACGTTACAGATTTCGGTGCATTCATCGATCTTGGCGGAGCAGACGGACTTCTTCACATCTCCGAAATGTCCTGGGGCAGAGTAGAGAACCCGAAGAAAGTATTCACTGTTGGCGATAAAGTTAAAGTTCTTATCAAAGAGATCAACGGAGAGAAGATTGCACTTTCCCTTAAATTCCCGGAAGCAAATCCATGGCTCACAGCAGCTGAGGACTTCGCTGTAGGAAACGTAGTAAAAGGTAAAGTTGCACGTATGACAGACTTCGGCGCATTCGTAGAGCTTGCACCAGGAGTAGACGCACTCCTTCACGTATCCCAGATTTCCAGAGAGCACGTTGCCAAACCTTCAGACGTACTTTCCATCGGACAGGAGATCGAAGCTAAGGTTGTTGACTTCAACGGCGAAGACAAGAAGATCAGTCTTAGCATGAAAGCTCTGGAAGCTCCGGCAGAAGAAATGCAGGAGCTGAGCGAGGTTGAAACTCCGAACTGCAAGACCATTGCCGACGTTTGCGCTTTCCTCAACGCTCCGATTGAAAAATCCGTAAAGGCTGTTGCTTACCAATGCGAAAAAGGCCTGGTACTGTGCTTCGTTCGCGGTGACCACGAGGTTAACGAAACCAAAGTACAAAACACTGTAGGCGCAGTTGAGCTGGAAATGGCAGAGGCAGAGCTGCTGGCTAAAGCCGGCACTGTCGGCGGCTACATGGGCCCTGTAGGCCTTGATCCTGAAAAGGTTATTATCGTTTGCGATGCAACCGTTATGAATATGCACAATGTTTGCTGTGGTGCTAACCATGAAGGCTTCCACTACATCAACGCTAACCCGGGCCGTGACTTCACTCCGACCTACGTTGCCGATATCCGTCTGATGGCTGAAGGCGACCCCTGCCCGCACTGCGGCGCTCCGATTGCTAAGGCTCGCGGCATTGAAGCAGGTCAGGTATTCAAGCTGCACACCAAATACAGCGCAGCTATGAAATGCACCTATCTTGATGAAAACGGCAAAGAGCAGCCGATGGTAATGGGCTGCTACGGTATCGGCGTAGGCCGTACTATGGCTGCCTGCGTTGAACAGAGCCATGATGCCGACGGTATGATCTGGCCTGTTGCTATCGCTCCGTATGAAGTGCTTGTTGTACCTGTAAACGTAAAGGATGAAGCATCCTTCGCTAAGGCTGAGGAAATCTATAATGAGCTGCACAAAGCAGGCGTTGAGGTTGTTATAGACGACCGCAAGGAGCGTCCGGGCGTAAAATTCAAGGACGCAGATTTAATCGGCTATCCGCTGCGCGTAGTTGTAGGTCCTAAGACTCTGCAGACCGGCGAGCTGGAAGTAAAAGTTCGTAAGACCGGTGAAGTAAGCATGCTGCCGCTGGACGGTGATTATATCACTGCTATCAAGGAGATGCTGCAAAAGCTGTAAAAATAAGTCAGTTCCCATGTCTGCGCCCGGCGCAGGCAGAGGGAACAGAAGCTGTGAGGTGATACTGGCATGGATTTGATTAATACTTCTTTTTTACATAACAAAGAGGTTGTTATGGTTATCAGGCTGGTTGTTGCTGCAATTCTCGGCGGTATTGTCGGTATAGAAAGAGGCAGTGGTGACCGCCCTGCCGGTTTCCGTACACATATTCTTGTGTGCGTGGGCTCGGCGCTGTTTATGCTTGTTTCGCTTTACGGCTTTGATGATGTCTATCCTCAGACTGCCAAGCTGGAGGAGGATATCGGCCAACGCCGTGACTCGGCGCGTATTGCAGCTCAGGTTGTCAGCGGCATAGGCTTTCTCGGCGCAGGCACCATTCTGCACGAGGGTTTAACTATCCGCGGCCTGACAACTGCTGCCAGCCTGTGGATGGTTTCCGCAATCGGTCTTGCTGCCGGTAGCGGTATGTACTTCCTCAGCAGTGTGGCAACCATTATCACCATGATAACTTTGGTTACCTTCCATACCTGGGAAAAGCGTTTTGCTGCCAACAACCGCAGCGACCGCCAGTTTGTCCGCATCATTACTACCAATCGCTCCGGTGCCATAACCGATGTTACCGGTTATCTGTCCCTTAACGGCGTACAGGTAAAATCGCTGAACGTAAAGCGCGATAAGGAAAAGAATCGCCTGGTGCTGGAGGTCTTTCTGAAGCTTGGCAAAACTGCGCCCGATGGCGGAGATTTGGTAAGAGGGTTGCAGGGGATAGAGGGTGTTGTAGGCGTCGAAAACATGCGATAAGGGAGATAAGCGATAGCACGCCATCTGCGTTGTTGCGTCGCCTCGACGTACATCTTAATCCAGCAACTTCTCCCGTCATTATTAGGAAAGGATTTAATGTGAATAAAAAATATTGCCTGATTCCTGATGAAGAAAAATTTTATAGTTTTTTGGCTTCGCTGACCTTTTCCCCGGTGGAACTGATGCAGCTGAAGCTGATGCATATCAATCAGATTTGTGTAGACGAGTCTGCCTGTCAGTGGGAGGTGCACTTCAGCTGTGCCGCCCATCTTACCGGCGGCTTGCTGCAGAAGGCGGCGCAGCAGCTTGCAGCCGCTTTTTCTTTGCAAAGTGTAGATATGATTTGCGACGGCGATGGCTCCAAATGCCAGATGATGCAGCGTGAGCCGCAGGCAGAGGTAGAAATTACCGATTGTACCGGCGAGCCGCTGCCGGAGGAAATTCCTTTACCTCCCGAGCCGCCTGATATCGAAATCGGCGAAACTCTGCCGCCGGAGCCTCCCTGCGAAACGTCCTACAACAATCCGGAGGAGGACCCCGAGTACCTGCAGGCGATGGCTGCCTTATACGGTGAAAAGAAGGCTGACGGCCAGCTGTGGGGCAAAAAAATCAAGGGTACACCACGTAAGCTTGATACTGTTACAGAGGAAGAGCGCAACATTGTTATCGAAGGGACCTTTGTCAAAAGCTTGGATAAGGACGGTGCGTTGCAGACCTTTATTGATAAGGAAACGCGCGTCGGTTCTATTGTGCTTACCTTTAATGTGAGCGATGATACCGGTGGTATTTTCGTTAAGCTACGCTTTGACAAGCGTGACGGCGGCGACCCGCGCAAGGAATGCAACGAGTTTAAAAATTTGCTGAAGCCCGGTATGCGCCTGCGTCTGCAGGGTGATGTTGCACCCGACCGCTTTGCCTTTGACGAGATGTGCATGGTGCCTCGCGGCATTATGAAGCTCGATGCCAAGGAGGAGCGCATGGATAATGCCGAGGTCAAGAGGGTTGAGCTGCATTGCCATACGAAGATGAGTAAGCTTGATGGCCTGACGCCGATGGAGGGCCTTGTAAAGCAGGCTATCCGTTGGGGCCACAAGGCTTTGGCGATTACCGACCATGGCGTTGTACAGGCCTTTCCGTTCTGCTTTGATGCGGCGGAGGGCAGTGACCTGAAGCTGATTTTCGGCATGGAGGGTTATCTTATCAGCGACCGCAAGACGAAGGACGATGCTGTTGATACGGAAAATCCCGATGCTGCGACTAAGGGCAAAAGCAAAATCAGCAGCCACCATATTATTATTTTGGCGAAGAATGAGGTTGGTCTACGTAATCTGTACCAGCTCGTTACTATCAGCCACTTGCGTTATCTGAATAAACGTCCGTTGCTGCCACGCGCTGTTATCAAGGAGCATCGCGAGGGCCTGATTCTCGGCTCGGCCTGCGAGGCGGGCGAGCTTTACCGTGCGGTACGCTTAGGTGCAAGCGATGAGGAGTTGGAGGAAATCGCCGGCTTCTATGATTATCTGGAGATTCAGCCTACGGGTAATAACCAGTTCCTGGTGCGTGAAAACTATTGCACCGAAGAGGATTTGCGTGAGCATAACCGCAAAATCTACGAGCTGGGCAAGCGCTTAGGCAAGCTGACTGTGGCAACCTGCGACGTGCATTTCCTTAATCCTGAGGATGCACAGCTGCGTGCGATTCTGCAGGCCGGTCAAGGCTACAAGGATGCGGATTTGCAGCCGCCGCTGTACTTGCACACTACGGAGGAGATGCTCGAGGAGTTCTCTTATCTTGGTGAAGATGCAGCCTACGAGGTTGTTGTTACCAATACCAATAAGATTGCGGATATGATTGAACGCATTAAGCCTGTTCCCGACCGCGATCAGCTGTATTCACCTTCTATTCCCGGTGCGGAGGATGCCGTGCGTGATTTGTCCTATGCCAAGGCGCATGAATGGTATGGCGAAAAGCTGCCGCAGATTGTTGAGGACCGCTTGAAGATGGAGCTGGATGCTATTATCGGCCACGGCTTCTCCGTATTGTATTACATTGCGCATAAGCTGGTTAAGCATTCTATTGACCGCGGTTACTTGGTAGGCTCGCGTGGCAGCGTAGGCTCGTCCTTTGTTGCTACGATGCTGGATATTACCGAGGTTAATGCGCTGAAGCCGCATTACCGCTGTCCGCATTGCCGTCACAGCGAATTCTTTATGAACAATGAGGTCGACAGCGGCTTTGACCTGCCGCCGAAGGATTGCCCCGAATGCGGCACGAGGATGCTGCGCGACGGTCACGATATCCCGTTTGCGGTTTTCCTGGGCTTCCATGGTGATAAGGTTCCTGATATCGATTTGAACTTCTCCGGCGGTATCGATCCCGATGATCCGTCCGCAATGTCTGACCAGAGCGTGGCGCACAAGTACACCGAGGAGCTTTTCGGCCGCGACAATGTTTGCCGCGCCGGTACGATTGCGACCATCGCCAACAAAACGGCGATAGGCTTTATCAGAAAATATTACGAGGCCAAGAATCTGCATGTACATCCGGCGCATGTGGCTGCGCTGGTTGAAGGCTTTGCCGGCATCAAGCGCACCACGGGCCAGCATCCCGGCGGCATTATGGTTGTGCCGCGCAATATGGATATCCATTATATTACGCCGATGAACCGTCCTGCCGATGATAAGGACGGCACTACGATTACTACTCACTACGATTATCACAGCATCAATGACCGTCTGGTTAAGCTGGATATTCTGGGCCACGATGATCCGATGGTTCTGAAGATGCTGGAAAAATATCTGCAGGAGGATGTGGATCCCAACTTTGATCCCAAGAAGATTCCTGTGGGCGATGAGGCAACGATGCGTATCTTCCAGGATACATCTTCGCTTGGCGTTACGCCGGAGCAGATTGACAGTGCCGTCGGCACCTTCGGTATCCCGGAATGCGGCACCAAGTTTGTACGTCAGATGATCAGCGACGTACAGCCGAAGAAATTCAGTGAGGTTGTGCGTGTATCCGGTTATTCGCACGGTACTGACGTATGGCTGAACAATGCGCAGGATTTGATTAAGGAAGGCAAGCCTGTTGCCGAAACTATCTCCACGCGTGACGACGTTATGACGCATTTGATTTCCAAGGGCGTGGAGCCCAGTCTGGCGTTTAAGACGATGGAGCACGTGCGTAAGGGCAAGGCGGCGAAAAAAGGTCTGGAGCCGAAGATGCTCGAGGCTATGCGCGCAGTAAATATTCCCGAATGGTATATCAAGTCCTGCGAAAAGGTACAGTATCTGTTCCCGAAGGCGCATGCTGTGGCGTACGTTCTGATGGCGTACCGCATTGCTTATTGCAAGGTGCATTACCCTAAGGAGTTTTATGCAGCGTACTTTACGGTACGTGCCAAGGATTTTGATTATACCCATGTTTCCAAGGGTAAGAGCTATGTAAAGAATTTCATCAAGAATGTTTACCAGCAGGGCTTCAAGGCTTCGCCTCTGGATAAAACGACAGTCACCTATCTGGAGCTGGTAAATGAGATGCTGGAGCGCGGTCTGAGCTTTGATAAGATGGATTTATACAAGTCGGACCCGATTAAATTCCTTGTTACGGAAAACGGCCTGCGTCCGCCTTTGGCTGCCTTGGGCGGTGTAGGTGAAAACGCTGCCAAGAGCATTGCGGCTGCCAGGGATATTAACAGACCGTTTATCTCCCAGGAGGATTTGCGCTTGCGCTCGGGCGTCAATAAGAGCGTTATCGAAAAACTGGCAGACATGGGCGTTTTGGGCGATTTGCCGGAAAATAACCAGATTGATTTGTTTGCCTGAGATAGGAGAATCATATGCAAAAAATAATTTTGGCCTATAATTTTACGCCTGAGCGTTTGCAGGCGCTCAAGCTGATTTGCATGATGCTGCGCACGCAGCTGCGCGCCGTGGCACGTGAGGAGCTGCTGCAGCCGGTTGGCTATCTGGCAGGCTTGCCGGAGGTGGCGTCTGTCAGTGAGGCTTACAGCGGTGACGAGGGGCAGGAGGAAATGCTGCTCATGTGCGGCTTCAGCCGTCAGGATTTGGACAGGCTGCTGGCTGCCGTTAAAAAGGGCAAGCTACGTCAGGTGGCGCTGAAGGCGATGCTGACCCCCACCAACTGTACCTGGAGCGGCCTGCAGCTTTTGCAGGAGCTTAGCCAGGAGCATGCTTATATGCATGGCAAAAATGCAGGCAAATAAGCAAAATTGCTGTTGCCGGTAGTTTTACTGGCGTTAAAGCGCTTTCTTTGATATAATTAGGCATGATAAACTTTAGCTACATTTAGGAGGATAATAATAATGGCAAAAGATAGTTCCTTTGACGTTGTTTCCCAAGTTGATATGCAGGAGATGGATAACGCTGTTAATCAGGTTAAAAAAGAGATTGACCAGCGTTATGATTTCCGCGGCAGCAATGCTTCCATCGAGCTCGGTGAGAAGGAAGTAAAAATTGCAGCTGAGGACGAGTACAAGCTGGGCGCAATTTTAGATATGCTGCGCCAAAAAATGGCTAAACGCGGTATTCCTCTGCGTTGCCTGGTTCCTGGTAAGATTGAGCCCGCTGCGAAAGGCACTGTTCGCCAAGCTTTGGAAATCCAACAGGGTATTTCCAAAGAGAACGGCAAAAAAATCGTGGCAGCTATCAAGGCTTCCAAGCTGAAGGTAACTGCTCAGATTCAGGATGACCAGGTACGTGTTGCCGGTGCGAAAAAGGATGACCTGCAGGCTGTTATCCAGCTGCTGAAGGCCGGCGATTTCGGCGTTGATCTGCAATTCATCAACATGCGCTAAGCATTCGTCCACGGTTTGGAGAAGAGTGGAGCAAAATGACAGAACACAAAGACTTTGACAAAAAGAAAATCAATGACGGCGAGCTGCAGAAGTATTCCGGAAGCTACAGCGAGGAAGGCCTGCTGCATAAAATCAGCCGCTACGGTGCCCACATCGGCATCGAGCTGCTGTATAAGGTCGTGCAGCTGTGGTGCGTACTGCAGAAGCCGGAGGTTCCTGCGAAGGAAAAGGCGTTGATTATGGGAGCTTTGGGGTATTTAATCGCTCCCCTGGATTTTGTGCCGGATTTAACGCCGGTGCTGGGATACAGTGATGACCTGGTGGCAATTACCTTTGCGTTGCTGAAGGTGCAGGGGTATATTGATGAAGAGGTTGATGCCAGAGCTAAGGAGCTGTTGGCGAAGGTTTTTGATAAGGATGTCGTTGCGAAGCTGTAATTGCAAGCTGACTAAAATATGCGCTGCCGAAAGGCAGCGCTTTTTTTATGCCATCAGCGCGCTTCGGAAAATAAAAATGCTTAATAAAAAGATTATGCATATGCATTGCTGCTGCAAACAAATATTGAACAGAAGAAAAGGCTTTAGCTGCGCCTGGAGGATGGCGGCAGAGCGGCAGGCCTTGATGTGGACAAGGCAGTGGAGAACCTTTGCTTCATTATCAACAACCGCACTGTTCTTGATTTAAACTACAGCAGCGAGATTGTCTGCTGCCTAATTGCTCTGGCCTATGCCTGCGACCAGCGTTTTTGGGGAAATACTGTGTCTGCTGCTTCTATGGAGCTGGCAAGACAGACTTTGGCAAATCTCAACCGCAACTACAGCACGGAGGTTATGATGCGTTTGGCCAAGGCTGCTGGCGTTGCCTACAAAATACTTGATGGTGAAAGCCTGTCTGAGGATGAGGAGAAATTCCTGCTGAAGAAGCTGGAAATTTAAAACGGAAATAATAATTAAGTGAAGTTCAAAAGGACTGTCCCTGGCGATGATGTATCGCCTGTGGGGGCGGTCCTTTTTGATTTTATGTTGATGATGGAGATATCATATCTGTTGCGTATTTTTTACGCGAAAATTACCAAGGATACATTTTTTAAAGTTTACCTATACCCATCTGAACCTTAACTGTTAAAATCTCTTCAACTAAATGTAACGTATTTAAGAGTTAATGAAAATTTTTACGCCGAATGTAGCGTGTTCGTGGATAAGAGTTTGACCGGGGGGGACGTAGTGCTATAATTGCTATTAATAAGATAGGTAATTTATAAAAGTAAGTGTATTCCTAATCGTATATATTTTAGAAAAAATATTCCTGGATAAAACTTATCCGGAAATAATGAGCCTTATAAAGTGAGTGTTTGTGAATTACAATATAAATTGATGCAGGTTTTTGCTAAAGCTAAAATATTTGCAAAAACATCAAGAAAAATGTTTTCTGACGCTTAAAAAAGCGCAGTTGACGATAATATTAATAAAGAGTAAAATAATCGAGAGAGAAAAAGATACTCGTTGTTCACACTTTCTGTGATGTAAGTGTATAGCAGTTGCGATAATGTTATATATTTCAGTCGATAGTGTTTACATTGGCTGATTTTAATCGGTAGTGTTGTGCGAAAAATTACCTGCTGTTTCAGCTTACTGTCTGCAGGTACTGCTACTTCCTTTATTAAGAATATTTCATACTATAAATAAATGCTGTGTGTGAACAATTGAGTATATATATATTATTAATTCAAGTGGTGTGCTTTTTGGAGAAAATTAAGAGAATGGAGCTGAATATAATGAACAAAAAGCTGATAGCAACAGCTGTTATGTGCTCACTGATGAGCACAACAGCATTCGCTGCAAACCCCATACCTACCTTTGATAAGGAGGCCGTAACGACACATCCTTTTAACAGAACAGGTCAACAGGAGCAACCTGTGAAAGAAATGCAGGGTGCCGGAGAGCTTTATAAGCCTGGTAATACAGGCACAGAAGCTAATCCGGCGTTTTTTGTCGCCAAGGTTAAGCTGACGGGCTTCACGCTGCCTGATAAGGCTGGTAAGCTGGCAGCTATCTGCAAAGAGTATGAAGGGCGCAGCCTGCAGATGGCAGAGCTGCAGCAGCTCATCAGCAGAATTAATAAATATGCGCGCACCTGCGGCTATACTGTAGCGCAGGCTATTGTGCCGCCGCAGGAGGTAAAGCAGGGCGAGCTGGAAATTGCAGTTTACGTTGCCAAATACGATGATATTGAGATTATCAGCAATGAATCGGACGTAGCTGACAGAGTGCTGACTGGTTATATTCATAAGAATCTGCAAAGCGGTGCTTATATCATGGATAAGCCGCTGGAAATGACGATGAACAACATCAACGATTTGCCGGGTGTTGTTGCCAGAGCGATTTTAGCTCCGGGCAGCAAGCCTGGCACCACGAAGGTAAAGGTGCAGGTGCTGCGTCGTCCCGTCTGGAACAACTACGTATTTACTGATAATGCCGGCGGCTACTACAGCGGCCGTTATCGCTACGGCTTTAATACCGAAATCAATAACCCCGGTCATCAGGGTGACAAAATCATTTTGAACGGCATGCTCACCAACCATGATACCAAAAACTATGGTGCACGCTATGAAGCGCTTGTCGGACGCGACGGCACGCGCTGGGGCATTGGCTGGAGCCAGAGCAGCTACGACCTCAGTACTAACAGCTTTTATAATTCTCTTGGTCAGTCGCGTGGCTTCAGCTTCTACGGTCTGACGCCTGTATACCGTGACCGCATGAACCGTGTAACGGCGATTTATGGCTATGACCACCGCAAAATTAAGGATAGACTGCAGTTGAAGGCTGCAGGATTGGCAGGAATAGAGCTGACCACGGAGAAAATGGCCAATGTTTACCATGCAGGCATCAGCGGCAGCAAGTATCTGCCGAACCGCTTCAGCCAGTATAGCCTGATTTACTGGTATGGTAATTTGAGTGGCGGTGGCAAATCCCTGGATGGCGACTACCATAAGCTGACAAGTGACCTGCTGCACGTTATTTATGATGCTAAAACAAACTACCGCGTACAGCTCAGCGGCCAAATTGCCAACCGTAACCTGGATGGCAGCGAAATGTTCTACCTGGGCGGTATGAACGGCGTGCGTGCCTACGGTGCCAGCGAGGGCAGCGGCGATATTGGCTTTACTGCTACTGCCGAGGTGCGTCGTCAGACGGGCATCAAGGGCCTGGAGGCTGCAGCCTTTATTGATACAGGCGCAGTAAAATCGCATAATGCTGCTCTTATCGAGCATCTTTCCGGTTGGGGCGTGGGCCTGCGCTATAATTTGGACAATTCCTGGCATGCTCAATTGGATTATGCCCGCAAAATCAATGCGCAAAAAGACAGGGTTGAACCGCGTGACCATAGCGGCCATATGTGGTTCCAGCTTTATAAAATGTTTTAAGTGATCTTGTTTGGTGCTTTTCTGCGTCTTAAGGGAGAAGGTGCGGAAAAGCAAGCTCATAAAATAAATTGATAATTGAATATGCAGCTTAAATGAAGGGAGAAAAAAATGAAACTAAAGGATAGTCTAAATAAACGTTTAAATACGCGTCTGGCCAGTCTTGTAATGCTTTCTGTGCTTTCAGTGCCATGGGTTGCCAGCGCTGCAGGCAACAGCGTTGTTGCCAACAACATGCTTCCGGGTAATGGGAAACAAGGTGACGTAATTGCCGGTAATATTGAAGGTGGTTTTAACGGCAGCTGGACGCAGGGCAACCAGATGAATTTGCACCAGACTACGCAAAATGCCATTGTCACCTGGGACAGCTTTTCTATCGGTGCCAATGCTACCGTAACTATCCGTGGTGACCACGATAACTTTAATATGCTGAACTATGTTACTGGTAGCGAAAGCTCGCAGATTTACGGCAAGCTGAATTCCTATGTCGGTGATAAGCAGGGCGGCAATATCTATCTTGTTAACCCCAACGGTGTGCAGATTGGCAACAGTGCGGAAATTAATGTTGGCAGCCTGCATATTGCCAACAAAAAAATAGATAATATCAACAACTGGAACGAAAATACTGATATAGCCAACGCGCTGAAGCAGAATAAAGCGATGACCAACGCCGAGCTGATGAGCCTGGGTTATATCAACGCCAATAAGCTGGTCTTTGAGGGCGAGCGTGTAGTTATTGATATGGACCGCCTCAGCGGACTTGATACCACTAAGGCTGATGCCTTGACTATTGTCAGTCAGCCTTATGATGGCAAGAGTTTTAACGATAACCGCAAATATGATATTGTACTTGGCAGTAGTACGCCGAAGTCGGAAAAGGCCCCAAAATGGGGCGAATATATTGAGTTTGCTGATAATGTTACCGGAGATAGATTGCAAGGCACGGTTCAAGCCGGCAATCCGGATGCACCGAACCAGTCCATTACGGAATTTTTTACCTACCGTTGGATTAAGGACGGCAAGGAATTAGAAAAAATAGGCAAAGAGACAGGTTGGGGCATGGGGGACCATTATGCCCTGCGCTATTCCATTGACCTGACGGGCAGTGACCAGACTCCTATCGGCAATACGAAGGATAATGCCTTCAAGGGCAAGTTTGATGGCCTTGACAATTCTATCTTTGGCCTGAGCATTGATAACAGTGATAACAAAAAGGGCGATGCCACCGGACTTTTTGGCTTTACCGACGGCGCAATCATGGGTAATGTAACGCTGATTGCCGGTAATGACGGCGTATCTATACAGGGCGGCAATACTGATACCGGTGCCTTTATCGGTCATGCGGTTAATACCACGGTCAAGGGCGTCAACAGTACGCTGAAGGTCAGCGGTAAAAACAATGTCGGTGGTATCATCGGTTATGCTAAGGATGATACAGGGCGTACCTATAGCGTTGCTGATGCTGCTAGTTCCGTTCAACCGGACAGCCGCAGCAGCGAGCTGTCGAACCTGACTAATACTGGTAATGTCAGCGGTGTTAGCAACGTTGGCGGACTGGTTGGCTATATGAACGGCGGCAAGCTCTCCAATGATGAGGAAAACCGTGTCCAGTACAAGGGCTCCTATAACCTTGGCAAAATTACCGGTATAGACAATGGCTCCGACTATTCGTATAATATTGGCGGCATGATTGGTAAAGCAGAAAATGCGACAGTTGGTGGCACGAAGAATACGCTGATTAACTATAATACTGTTGAGGGTGGCTATAATGTTGGCGGTATCGTCGGCAGTATTTCCAATAATACTACCGTTGCTAATGTTTCCAACGAAGGCGTTGTCAAAGCTAACGGCTTTACTACTGACAGGTATATTTATCATACAGATTACCAAAGCTGGAAAAATTATGGCACTGATATGCATGAGGCCGAGGTACGTGCAGCTAATGTCGGCGGCATTGTGGGCAGCAGTGCTGGCAGCGAGCTGAAGGATGTAACCAACAAAGTGGATGTAAGCTCCGCGTTGGTAAAGAAAACAACCGGAAAAAATGATCCTACCGGCTTCGACCATTATGCAGCAGGCAACGTCGGCGGTATTGTCGGCCGTGCTGAAGACAGCAATATCACCAATGCCAATAACGTAGAAAGCAATATCCGCGGTGCGATGAACGTAGGCGGTATTGCCGGCTATTTTGGTTCCACTGATGTAAATAATGAATATAAAAATGATTACCGCATTCTGAACGCTATTAACAACGGCGGCGACATTATGGCTACCGGCGGCATTAAAAGCGATGGCAGCTTTACTTATGAAATCACCCGCAGTGATTACGACCCCAACCAAAATAAAGAAAAATATATCACCGGTAATATTGGCGGTATAGCAGGCTATCTGTACGGTGCGCCGGTGCGTATTGAAGCCGGTGGCAACCGCGGTGATGTGCATACTGAGGCGGATAAGTCGAAGCTGACGGCACAGGCTGCCAATGTTGGCGGCATCGTCGGTAAAATTGACATGCCGAAGGCAACAGATAGCAATGGTAAACTTCTGACTGATAAAGAACGACTTGATATCATCAAGAGTGATACCAGTGCTGCCGGTAATAGCGGTTATGCCAATGCAGTAGTTTCCAGCAGCTATAATACAGGTAATGTCACGGGTTATACCAATATCGGCGGCATTGGCGGCTTTGCTTACAATGGCAGTATTGCTGCCTCCTATAATGTAGGCGATATTCATACAACACGTGCCGATGCAAGTGGTACGACGCCGATTAATATGGGCGGTATCCTGGGTGACAGTACCGAACAGGCCAGCGGTCGCGTTATCATTTACGATACCTATAACAAGGGTACGATTGGCGACAGCAGCTACAGTACTTTTGGACGCCATGTCGGCGGTATTGTCGGACGCTTGAGCGGCATTGTTGAAAAAAGCTATAACAATGGCGATATTTACAATGGCTTAAACGTTGTCGGCGGCATTGCCGGTTATTGGTACAGTGGTTATCTGAAAAATGTTTTCAATACCGGTAATATTACGGTATGGAACCAGAATAATGCGCCTAGCCAGGTAGGTGGTATTGTTGGCTCCGTAGACCTGAGCGGCGGCAATCTGAGCAGCGGTACTAATGCTGCTTTAAGTATTAGCAATGCTTATAACCTTGGCTCTTTACGTTCCTTTAAGGGTGGTAACAAGTACAACGAAGTTGGCGGTATTTTGGGTGGTACTTTTAATTGGAGTAACACTAACAACAGGTTGAATATAAGTAACGCCTACACCATGGGTAATATTTATGTTGACGACGGTGGGTTTGTAGGGGATATAGTAGGTGCGTTTGATCGTGGCACGAATAGTTCTTTTGTTGATTTTGAAAATGTTTATTACATCCGTCCGCAGGAGAATAATGGTTATATTGATTTAAAATCAGCTCCTTCCGGTCTACACCTGCAAAAAAATGCCACGGTCATTGACTACGATAAGCTAAATGATCCGAACGCGTGGAGTAAATTTAGCTTTTCCAAACAGACGGATGGCAAAATAGAAGGAGCAACGGATAATAACTGGCGCATGAGCGATGGCAGCCTGCCGATACTGAACGCCTTCCTGTCAGGCTCGCATAAATACTTCAGCGATGGCAGCAACTGGCAGGAGTTCATTAAGGATAATGAAGGTGCGAATGTGCAGTATGGCACGGCCTATGATCCGCTGCTGACGATTATCAACACCAAAAAGGATTTAAGCTTCAACTGGAGCGATATGGACCTGAAGAACAATGGCTCTCTGGCAGTTTTTGGCTTGCCTAATGCTGATAATACCCTTCGTTATACACCTGGTCTGACGCTGAACAATGTAGAAATTACCAACAGCACGCATATTTTTGGCGGCACCATTTACAGCGATGGCTTGCTGAAGCTCAACGCCAAGGATGACCTGCAGGGTGGCTTGCGCTTTGGTATGGATAGTATGCTTTACGGCAGTGATGTTGTGTTAAATACCAACAGCTCCTTGGAGCTGAGCGGCAGCGTTATATCTACCGGCAACCATAATGCGCTTTCCCATTTTAATCCGGATAAATCGCTTCAGCATGGCATTAACATCAACGCCGCTGATTTAACTGTCTATGGCAAGCTGATTACCTTGGGCAAAGAGGGAGAAAGCACCGATGTTATTGTTCCTGGTATTAACTATGGCTATGGTGATTCCCAGGCACCTGATAAGAATAATGTGTCAGACAAAACTAAGGCAATGACTTCTCAGGGCATCAATCATGCTTATCGGTTGAAGACTGCAACTGCCAAAACCGGTAACATCACCATCAGCACCATGGAAAATACCCTGGCTGATGGCACGCACATGAGCGGTAGCGCCAACTTGCTGTACGGTAACTATAAAAAGGGCAAGATTGAGACTAAGGGCAACCTGACTGTCAGCAGCAGTGGCGATATTTTGGTTGACAGTGACCTTAAAATCGCAGGCAGCATTAACCTGAGCGGTAATGGCTCCGGCAGCAATATTACTTTGGACCTTTCCAATATTGGCAGCGAGCTGCAGGGAAATGACAAGGTGAAGGCTTTACATGATTTTATTGGCGCACATAGTACAGCAGAAACTGGCATTTATGGCAACAACAGTGAGCTGACAGATGGCAGGAGACCAATGAAAATCACCTTCGATATTTGGGATGATGATTATGAGTTCGGCGGCGTTACAGGAAATCTGAACTATGCAAAGTATGACCTGAAAAACGAAGATGGTACTACTACCACGTTGATAGATAAGCTGAAAAGCCTGTATGTGGAATCAGCCGGTACTACTTATAAAGGAGACAATATCCGTAATGTTATTTATGCCTGGATAAGCAATGCCGAGGAGCTGAATTCCCTGCAGCGTGTGGCTGAAAACCTAAAGGATAGAAATGCTTTAAGCTATAATTTTGTCCTGAAAAATGATATCGATGCCAGCGGCCTGGTGGATGCAAAAGGCAATAGCACCTATAACACTATCGGCGGTGGCAATACAGCTTTTACAGGCACGTTTGATGGTGATGGTCACACAATTGTCGGCTTGCAGGCTAAAGGCGGTATTTTTGGCCAGTTGGGCAGTGGCGCGGTAGTTAAAAACATCAACATTGCTTCTTCCGTATTCACCGGTAATGATACTGGTGACAGTGTTGGCGCTGTAGCAGCAGAAAATAACGGCGGCAGCATCAGCGGCATTTCCGGCTATGGCAATACCGTAAAAGGCAGCGGCGGTTATATCGGTGGCCTTGTAGGCAAAAACTACGGCGGCATCAGCAACAGCAATGACCAGAGCACCGTTATCGCCGGTGCAGATACTGTAGCAGGCGGTATTGCGGGCGTTAATGGTACAAATGCAGATAAAGGTGGCACAATCGACAACGTCCAAAGCTACAGTGCTGTGACTACTGGTGTCCTAGCTAAAGATCAATATGCATCCAATCTGGGCGGTATCGTCGGCAAGAATGAGATGTTGTCGGATAAATACAATATTAACAATGTTTCTGCTCATGGTATTACCGGTAAAACCGGCAACACCCAAACATCCGGTGGTATTGTTGGTATAAATGAAGGCAGAATCAGTAATGCTTATAATGAAAGTATTATCCATGGTTCAGAAAATATCGGCGGTGTTGCGGGCAAAAATGTAACGCAGGCGTCAAATTCCAAGCTGGCGGAGCTGAACGATGTTGCCAACGCTGTAGAGATTATTGGTGACGCAGGCAGCCAAAATGTCGGTGGTCTGGTAGGTATGCAGGACCATGCTACTACAAACCAGGGACGCAATACCGGCGCAATCACCGGCTGCACCAATGTCGGCGGCATGGTAGGCTATAATACAGCAGACTCCTACCTCAATAACCTGGAAAATTCTCCGCAGGCTACAATTACCGGTATTACTAATGTCGGCGGTATTGCCGGTGTCAACGAGGGCGTAATTTCTGCAGATGACCAGCTGAACCTGGTGAATAGCGGTAAAATCTATGGCTGGGAAAACGTAGGCGGCATTGCCGGTAAAAACAGCGGCAAAATTGATAATGTCAACTCCAATATCAACCTGTATGTGATTGATGAAGCGACCAGAACTGCCTTAAAGGGCAACACGGTAATTACACCTAACGCCCAGTTCTTCGGCGGCGTTACCGGTGAAAACGTGGGCATCATCACCAATGCGACCAACAGAGCCAGAGTGGATGCTGCGCAGGCTTCCTATGTCGGCGGTATTGTCGGCAGAAACACAAGCGAAGGCGGCAAGGTAGGCCAGCTTCTGGGCATGGGCAACAGCAATGAAGGCTTTGTTATCGGCAAGAACTATGTCGGTGGTGTTATCGGCAAAAATGAAGTGGCCATTACCGGTACTGCCGATGAAAGCGTAGGTATTGTCAACTCCGGTACCGTTATTGCTTTGGCTGGTGGTGCTGGCGGCATCATCGGTGAAAACAGTGCGGATATTACTCACGTCATCATGAAAAATGAGGGCGAAGTGCATGGCAATGCTTCTATTGAAGGAAGTACGGAAGAAAACGGCACCGGCGGTATTATCGGTGTAAATGGCTATAAGGCAGATGGCACTGGCGCGAATATCAGCAATTCCTCCCTGATGAACAGAGTAAATGGTAATGTCAGCGGTGTAGCAAATGTCGGTGGCATTATTGGCATCAATCATGGTATTATCACCGGTGGTCGCGATGCCAACAACAATTATTACAAATACCAGATTTATAACAATGGTATGATTCAGGCAGGCTCTTACGATGCAACAAACGGTACTATTACAGCGTTTGCAGGAGAAAACATCGGCGGTCTGCTTGGTAATAACAGCGGCACGCTGACGGCAGGCTATAACACCGGTGTGGTCGATGCAGGACAAAGCAGGAACGTCGGCGGTATCGCCGGTACTAACAGCGGCACGCTGGACCAGGTGTTCAACAGCGTAGTAACAGTAACCAAGATTGAAACAGGCGCAACTGATGCTGATGGCAGAAAGCTTTATAAGTATACCTATACTGATGGCGGTGCAATCAGCGGCGCTAGCAATGTCGGCGGTATCGTTGGCAGTAATGCAGGTACGTTGAGCAATGCTTATAGCACTACTGCGGTAGCAGGCGCTAGCAATGTGGCAAACATTGTTGGCAGCAATGCAGGCGATGTAAGCAATGTTTATGGCTATGAAGTAAATAGCAACACCAACGTTAATGACGGTACTGTCACTAACAGCTATATCATCAAGGAAGACGGTACGCTGGCAGAAAACGGCAAGGATGCCAAGAAGCTGGACAGCTATGCTTTTGATAAGAAGGATACAACCTGGAAGCTTTACGATAAACGCACTAACCCACTGCTGAAGGTGTTCCTGACTAAGGTTACGGTAGATGGCGACCTGCAGAAAGGTTGGGTTTATGATGCAACAAACCATCTTGATATCCCCGGCTGGATTAATAGCGGCAAGCTGACTACAAATGATGCGGACAACGATGCCTTTGCAGCTTATAAGAACAACAACAGCCTGCTGCAGGGCGAAGATCTGAAGAACGTCGGTACCTACAGCAGCTGGCTGTGGTCCGGGCAGATTGCCAGCGGCGGCGACGTAGGTCCCAACAACCTGGGCTATGACTTTACCGTGGGTGATATTACGGTTACCAAAAAGGTGCTGAATGTTACCGGTAATACTGTTAACAGAACGTATGGCGATTTGCTGAAAAACCATGACTATGCATTGATAATGGATTTGACGGCTTCAACGACACTATGAAGGCAGAGCTGGATGGCAAGGTAACTATCATTGATTCGCAGGATACAATCCAAAACAGCAATGATACAGGTATTATTACTGTTGGGGATGAAAAGCGTACTAAGAATAAGGGAACCTATGAGTGGCAGGCAGGCGTTAAGCTTGATGGCAGCCTTACAGGCAATTATGAATTCATAAATAATGGCGAAAGCAGCATAACAACGACAGTTCATGGCAAATCTAATGTTTTGGCGCGCAAGGTTTACCTGAATAATATTAATGCTAAGCTGACCTACGGCAGTAAGGATGCTATTAATAACCATATCAATGGCGTGGTAAGCATTAAGGATTTGGCAAATGCTATTGTTTATGGTGATGATGTCAAGCTGGCTGACGGTGCCGTCGTTAATGTGAAGGATGGCAGCAGCTATGCGACTAATAAGGACGGGCGCAATACTGCGGACGCTGGCACATATGATAACAGCTTGAAGATTGATCATGCAGCACTTACCGGCGATGCAAATAAGTTGGGCAACTATGAGCTTGTAAATAACGCTACTGGCAGCATTACCGTTGATCAGGCAACTATGCAAGTTAAGCTGAACGATGTTGAGCGCACCTATGGTAATACAGCGCTGATTAATGGTACAGCATACGGCGTTAACGGATTGACTGGTAATGTCAACGGCGATAATTATGGTGCCGGTGATGTAACTATGGGCACTGTTACCGGCGATGGCGCGGTTGATGGCGTAAGCGGCAGCAAGGTAACCAATGATGCTGGTGATACTTATAAGTGGAATGCTAATGTAGTTGCAGCGAACGATAAGCTTAAGCAAAACTACAAGCTGGTTGTTGATGATGGTGCTTCTGTGGTTAAACAGGCAACCTTGCAGGTAAGCTTGAACGATGTAGTACGCACCTATGGTAATGCAACGATTACTAGCGGCGGTTACAGCGCAAGTAATATCACTGGTCTGGTAAACGGCGACAGCTATGACGCAAGCGCAATCATAGTAAACAAAACTAGTGACGGCGCAATTGATGGCGTAAGCGGCAGCAGGGTAACGAACGATGCAGGTAACTATGAGTGGACAGGCAGCGCAAGCACTACAAATGCAGGCTTGGGTAAGAACTATAATTTGGTAGTGACTGCAAATGGCAAGTCTACGGTTGAAAAGGCTAACCTCGTAGTAAATCTGAACGATATTACCCGCGTTTTCGGTAACCTTGATGCTAAGGACTACAGCAACGCATTCACCTTTGGTAACAATGCAGGCTTAGTCAATGGCGATAGCGGTCTGGTAATCAACGCTGACAAAGACGGTGCAATTGCCGGTGGTACTCTGACCAACGTAGAGAAGACCAACAACGTAGGCAGCTATGAGTGGAATGGTACTGCCAGCGGTGTAGATAACCTGAACACAAACTACAATGTGCAGATTAACGCAGGCAAGTCCGACGTAACGAAGGCTAAGCTCGTAGTAAATCTGAACGATATTACCCGCGTTTATGGTAATCTTGATGCTAAGAACTACAGCAACGCATTTACCTTTGGTGCAAATGCAGGCTTAGTCAATGGCGATAACGGTCTGGTGATCAACGCTGACAAAGATGGTGCAATTACGGAAGGCAGCGTAAGCGACGTTAAGAAGACCAACAACGTAGGCAGCTACGAATGGAATGGTACTGCCAGCGGTGTAGATAACCTGAACACAAACTACGATGTGCAGATTAACGCAGGCAAGTCCGACGTAACGAAGGCTAAGCTGACCTTTGTAGTAGATGATAAAACCATTACCCAAGGTGTACCGGCAGAATACACCGGCAAAGCCAACGGCCTGACCAATGGCGACACCTTGGCTGGTATCGGCGTAGGCGGTTATGAACTGGACAGCTCGGTAAATCCGTTAATCATTGGCGTTTACGAAGACAAGATCGGCGTCCTGATTAATGGCAGCTTGCATCTGACAGGTAGCGACGGTCTGCTCAAAAACTACAAGGTGGAAATCGACCCGGGTACCCTGACCGTTTTGCCAAGTTTTAATCTGGCAGACGATTACTGGTTCGGCACTGCTCCCTGGGATAAGGAAAGCAACCTGCGTGAGCGCAAGGCTGAATTCCATTATGTAGCTAGCGGTATGAGCCTCTAAGCAAAATTAAATATTGACGGTTAAAGCACTTTTATGGATTGTACAATCCTGATAGAAGCGCAGCTAAAGCAAAGCCCCGGCATTTGCCGCATCGTAAACGATGCGTCTGTGCCGGGGCTTTTGTCAGGACGCTTTGCTGCAGCATTACCTGAAGTAAAGTAAAGCTTAATGTAAGCACTCTTTTTTGCAAGTTAACCAGAAAAACACAGCTTTTTCGCTCAAAATGTGCTACAATATATTTACGAAAAACGAAAGGAGTGTTTCGTATGTCTGAAGTATCTCAAGAAACTATGATGTTCAAACGTGAGCCGGAAAAGCTGAACGTTGCCGAAACTATAAAAGAAGTATATGCTGCCCTGGAAAAGAAGGGCTATAACCCTGTGGACCAGTTGGCAGGCTACCTGCTGAGCGGTGACCCCACTTATATCACTAGCTTTGAGGACGCACGCACCAAGCTGCGCCGTCACGAGCGCTATGAGCTGATTGAAGAGCTGGTAAAAAATTATCTGCAGCAGATTAACAAGTAAAAGGAGAACGTAACTTAATGCGTAAAATGTCCCTTGATGTAGGAACAAGAACTATCGGTATCGCTGTGAGCGATTTGCTGGGCATGATTGCCAACGGCGTGGAAACTATTCATCGTACTACGGAGGAACGCGACTATGCCCGCATTGCCGAGCTGATAGCCGAGCATGAGGTTGATACCTTGGTTGTAGGCTATCCTAAAAACATGAACGGCACTATCGGCGAACGCGCGCAGGCCTGTGAAGCAATGGCCGAAAAGCTCCGCACCATGTTCCCTAAGGTGCAGGTTGTGCTGTGGGATGAACGCCTGAGCACAGTGGCTGCCGAAAAGGTGCTGGTTGATGCGGATTTACGCCGCAAAAAGCGTAAGAAGGTTATTGATATGATGGCGGCAGTTGTTATTCTGCAAAATTATCTGGACAGCAAGAGCTTTAAAATTTGACAGATTAGCGTCCCTATTATACAATATGTTTAGATTAAAATTGAGCTTTTTATTTATTGAGCTATGACGAAAGAGGTGCCTTTATGGAAAAAGACATTAGAGATGAAGAATTAGCAGCTATGCAGGCTGAAGGCGAAGAAGAAGTTATCTGTGTTATTCTGACTGACGAGCAAGGCAACGAGCACGAGTTCTATCAGGATATGGTTATCACTGTTGATGACAAGCAATTTGCAGTACTGGTTCCGATGGAAGACTGCTGCTGCGAGGATGACGACTGCGATTGCCACGAGCATGATGAAGAAGAAGATACCTGCGTTATCGCACGCATGGACTTTGACGAAAACGGCGAAGCTGTTTACACCGCTCCGACTGACGAAGAATACGAAGCAGTTGCTGCTAAGTATGACGAAATGTTTGAGGACGAGGAGTAATTCACAATCAATAATTTTACCGGACTTCGGTCCGGTATTTTTATGCGATGTGACGATGTTTTCTGATGGATATAGAAAAGCTGAAAAAGCTGGTACGCGACAATCCGGTGCAGGCTGCAGCAGGTGCTTTGGCGGTGCTGCTGGTTGCCGGCGTGGTAGCATTTACGATTTATCTTAACGGACAGGGCAATAATAAGGGCTTTGCCGTAGAAGGCTCACGCCTTATTGTTGTCAAGGACGGCATGACTACGGCGGATATTGCCGAGCTGCTGCATGAAAAGAAGCTGGTAAAAGATCCCGCTGCCTTTAAAATGGAGGCGCGCTGGAAGGGATTGGCTACTAAGCTGCAGGCAGGTGCCTACCAGATTGACGGTGGCATGAGCAATCAGCAGATTGTTGATGTTATGGTTAAGGGACGCATCAAACAGGTGCGCTTTACCGTACCGGAAGGCTACAGTGTGGCGAAAACTGCGAAGAAGCTAGAGGCAGAAGGCCTTGGCAGTGCTGACAAGTTTATGGCGGCGGCGAAGGATTATGCACCCTATCCTTACATGCAGACCGATGACAGCAATGTGCTGTTTAAGGCGGAGGGCTTTATCTACCCGGCAACCTATGATTTCCCGGTGGGAATCAGCGAGCAGGAGATGCTCAAAATGATGGTTGCACAGTTTGATAAGGAAATGCAGAGCAGCGGTATTGCCAAAACTGTGGCAGAACGTAATCTGCCTTTGCGTGATGTTGTCAATATGGCTTCGATGGTGGAGCTGGAGGCAGTATTTGCCGAAGAGCAACCGAAAATCGCCGGCGTTTTCCTCAAGCGTGTGGCTATCGGTATGCCGATTCAGTCGGATACGACGATTCAGTATCTTTTGGGAACGCAGAAGGAAGTAGTTACCTTTGCCGACACCAAAATACAGAGTCCGTATAATACTTACCAAAATCCCGGTTTGCCTCCGGGACCGATTGGCAGTCCCGGACTGACCGCAATTAAGGCGGTGCTGCAGCCGGAGCAGACAGATTATCTGTACTTTGTTGCGGAAAAGGACGGACACCATCGCTTTACCAAAACCTATGCCGAGCATCTGAAGGCGATTGAGGAAATAGGTTAACAACAGTTTATTACATATTTCTGCGCTGTCAGTGTGGCGGAGCAGAGAAGTGTTTTAAGGAGAATTAATGAGCAGAAACTTAGTTAAACCCGAATTACTGGCTCCTGCCGGTAATATGGAAAAAGGAAAAATGGCCCTGCTGTATGGTGCTGATGCTATTTATCTGGGCGGCAAGCTGTTCGGTCTGCGTGCCTTTGCCAACAATTTCTCTTTAGAGGAAATTGCAGAGATGGCAGAGTATGCTCACAGCCTCGGAAAAAAGGTTTATGTAACGGTAAATATTTTTGCGCATAACGAGGATATCGACAGACTGCCTGATTATCTGCGCGGACTGCAGCAGGCTAAGGTTGACGCACTGCTGATTAGCGATTTGGGCGTATGGAGCACTGCCCGCCAGGTTGTGCCTGATATGCCGCTGCACGTGAGCACGCAGGCTAATACCACCAACTATGCCACGGTGCAGGCGTGGGAGCAGCTGGGCGCTGAACGCGTTGTGCTGGCACGCGAGCTGTCCTTGGCGGAAATCAGCGAAATCAGCGAAAAAACCTCGGTAGAGCTGGAAACCTTCGTGCATGGCGCGATGTGCATTTCCTACAGCGGACGCTGCCTTTTGAGCGCCTATCTGACCGGGCGCGACGGCAACCGCGGTGCCTGCACTCAGGCCTGCCGTTGGGAATATAATATGTATAAGCTGGGCGAGCAAAAGCGCCCGGGCGAATACTTTGACCTCGAAGAGGACGAGCGCGGTACCTATGTGATGAACTCCAAGGACCTGTGCCTGATTGAATATTTGCCGGAGCTGATGCGCGCCGGTGTGTGCAGCCTGAAGATTGAAGGCCGCATGAAGAGCGTGCATTATGTGGCAACGGTAGTCAGCGTTTACCGCAAGGCTATCGACCAATGCTGGGCAGACATGGAGCATTACAGCGTGCCGGAGGCGTGGATTACCGAGCTGAACAAGGTTTCCCACCGCCAGTACACTACAGGCTTTGCTGTGGCCAAGCCTGACAGAAATGCGCAGGTTTACACCAGCTCGAAGTACGAGCAGACACATGATTTTGTCGGTATCGTTACAGGCTACGATGCTGAGAAAAAGCGCGCTTATTTTGAGCAGCGCAATAATGTAAAGGCAGGCGAGCCGCTGGAGCTTTTAATGCCTGACGGCAGCACGATGCCCTTTGTTTTGACAGAAATGCTGGATGAGGCAGGTACGCCGATTGACTGCGCACCGCATGCCCAGCAGAAATTTTCCGCAGCCAGCGAAAAGCCGCTGCTGCAATTCAGCTTATTACGCAGAAAGGTTGTAAAAGAATGAGTGACAATGACCCAGGACCCCACAGTATGATCTACGCGCAGGTTGAGCCTGAGCGTATTGCAGATGTTAACTGGATTATGGAAGGCTATGAGCATCTGGCCATGGTGAGCACCGTAGACGGCACCAGCGGACTGATTAAGTTTTATGCTACGCCTGATACGTATTTTGATACACTGGATATTATTGAAAATATGCCGTTTAAGGTAGATGTAATCGATAATATGGAAAACGGAGTGTATCAAAGACTTTGGCAGATTTAAACTGCAGGGAAAGGATTGCCGCAGGCAGCTTTCGTTTTTTCTACAATCGCATATAGTAAATAGTACAAGGCTGGGAGCGTTGCTCTCAGCCTTTTTGTATGCTTCGCTGACTGATACGGCTTATCTTTTTTCATTTTACCTAAATTTAACAGGAAAAATTTGGCTTTACGTATATAATAATGTATAAGAGTATTGATTGGTGGTGTTTTGCATGATTTTCTGCGTGGAGGATGAACAAAATATTTGCGAGTTGGAGGTTTATACCCTGCAGTCCGTAGGCATGGAGGCACAGGGCTGCGGCAGCGGCAGAGAGCTTTTCGCCTTGCTGGAAAAGCAGGTGCCGGAGCTGATTGTTTTAGATATTATGCTGCCGGATGAGGATGGCGTGAGCATATTAAGGCGTTTGCGTGCCGATAAACGTTATGCGAATATACCTGTGATTATGGCTACGGCCAAGGGCTCGGAGTTCGATAAGGTTAAAGGACTGGACAGCGGTGCCGATGATTATATTGCCAAGCCCTTCGGTATGCTGGAGATGGTGGCGCGCATCAAGGCTGTGCTGCGCCGCTGCGCAGCACCACGCCTCAGTGAGGACGAGAAAGAAATCATCCGCATCGGTCGGCTGGAGGTCAACCAGATGGAGCATAAGGTGAGCGTAGGCGGCAGTGAGGTTGTGCTGACGCTGAAGGAATACGAGCTGCTGCGCAAGTTTTTGCAGCATCCGGGCATTGTTTTTTCACGTGATAAGCTGCTTAACGATATCTGGGGCTATGAATTCAGCGGTGAAACACGTACCGTTGATGTACATATCCGTACTCTGCGCCAAAAGCTGGGCGATGCAGGCGAGCTTATTGAAACTATCCGTGGCGTTGGCTACAGAATGGCGGCCGTAAAATGAAGCAGAAGCTTTTTCGCAGCATACTGCTGCTGACAGGGGCAGCGGTAGGCCTTGTTTTGCTGCTCTTCTTCTGGGTTTCCTGCCAATATATTACGCAGGACAGCTTCGCCAGCCTTAAGCGTGAGGCGAATCTGCTGATTGTGGCCGACGGCGAGGGCAATGTGCCGGTGAGCGAGCTGCAGCGCTTGCAGATTGCCGACCGCGTAACGTTGATTGCACCGGACGGTCACGCCTTGTATGACAATTATGCGGATGCCGAATCAATGGAGAACCATCTGCAGCGCGAGGAGGTGCAGGAGGCACTGAAAGGCGGCGAGGGCCATAGCCAGCGTGCCTCCGAAACCATCGGCAAAAATATTTTGTATTATGCAGTGCGTCTGCCGGACGGCAATGTGCTGCGCCTGTCGCGCACGAATGACGCCGTTTTTCAACAGTATAAAATAATTCTTGGTTACTTTGTGCTGCTGGCACTGGCAGTTTTGTGCGGTGCCTTTTGGGCAGCCAAAACAATTACCGCCAGAATACTGCAGCCCTTGGAAAACCTTAATCTGGAGCAGCCTGATTCGGAAGCTGTAGTTTATCCTGAGCTGAAGCCGATTGTGGAGTATTTTGAGCTGCAGCAGGAAAAGCTGCAGAAGGAAATGCGCCGCTATAAAAATAAAAAACAGGAGCTGAAGGCCGTAACCAATAATATGGATGAAGGCCTGCTGTTCCTCAATCCGGTTTGGGAAATCGAATCGATTAATAAAAGTGCCGTAAAATTCTTCGGCAAGGAAAAGCAGGAGCTTTTGGGAACGAGCTTTTTTATGCTTGATGACAGTGACGAAATCCGTCAGCTTTTGGCAAAAATTGAGCAGGAGGGCAAGGGGCGTCTGGTAATCAACCGCGGCAGCAGCTATTATCAGCTCAACGGCAGTAGAATTACCGATAAGGGCTTTGTGCTGCTGATTATGGATGTGACGGCGCGTACTGCTTCGGAGAAAATCCGCCGTGAGTTTTCGGCTAACGTTTCGCATGAGCTGAAGACACCGCTGCAGTCGGTGCTGGGGTATTCAGAAATTATGCTCAGCGGCCTGGTAAAGCCGGAGGATACCAAGCGCTTTCTGCAGAAAATCAACGACGAGGCGCACAATCTGCTGCGTCTGATTGACGATATCATGCAGCTGTCGAAGCTCGATGAGCTGACTCATGATATGATGGAGGAATTTACCCTGCAGGATGTGGCGCAGAGTGCGCTGGCACGCCTGAAGGACAAGGCAGGCAGATTGCAGGTCAGCCTGCAGCTTGTTGACAGCACCGGCGGCGACAGCAAGCTGCTGGGAATTTCTTCGCTGATGGAGGAAATTTTCTTCAACCTGTTGGATAACGGTCTGAAGTATAATCATCCCGGTGGTGAGGTTACGCTGCGCCTGAGCGAAGGAGAAAATAAGTATACGGTGAGCGTTGCCGATACCGGTATGGGCATTCCCGGCAGTGAGCTGCCGCATATTTTCGAACGCTTTTACCGTGTCGACCGCAGCCGTCATAAGGCGATTGAGGGTACAGGCTTAGGTCTTTCCATCGTTAAGCACGGCGTCGGCTTCCATGGCGGCAGCATACGCGTGGTGAGCACTGTGGGGCAGGGGACGGAGTTCATCATGAAGTTCCCCAAGCCAAAGTATGAGGCGAAAAAATAAGTGCTTTATTTATGTATACAACACAGAGCGCCCAAGATGTGATACAATAGGAGCAGTACTATGAGTGCTGCTCTTAATTTATTTTGAAGGAGGACGCAGATATGCGAGTTGTTTTAACTATCGTAGGCAAGGATAAGGTAGGTATTACCGCTAAGGTGAGCAATGCTTTAGCAGAAATGAATATTAACATCATCAATATCAACCAAAACATTATGCAGGGCTTTTTCAATATGGTGCTGATTGCTGATATGGCAGAGGCTAACGTGCCTATTGCCGAAGCACGCGACAAAATGGCTGCGCTGGGTGTAGAAATCGGCGTAGAAATCCGTCTGCAGAGCGAAGAAATTTTCAGCGCAATGCATCGTATATAGGAGGCTGTCATGTTATTCAATACTGACGATATTTTAGAAACTACGCGCATGATTACCCAAAACAAGCTGGATGTGCGTACTATCACCATGGGCATCAGCCTGCGTGATTGCGGTCATCCGGATATCAAGGTAACAGCGCAGAAGATTTATGATAAGATTTGCCGTAAGGCAGAGCATCTGGTAAAAACCGGTGAGGATATCGAGGTTGAGCTGGGGGTGCCCATCATCAACAAGCGTATTTCCGTAACGCCGATTTCCATGGTGGGCGAAAGCTGCGACAGCAACGATTATGTATCGCTGGCACAGGCGTTGGATAACGCAGGCAAGCAGGTTGGGGTTAACTTCATCGGCGGCTTTTCCGCCCTCGTTGACAAGGGCTATACCAAGGGCGACCGCAATCTGATTGCTTCCATTCCGGAAGCATTGGCAGTTACCGATATTGTTTGTTCTTCCGTAAGCGTTGGCTCTACCAAATGCGGTATCAATATGGATGCTGTAAAACAAATGGGCGAGGTTGTAAAGGCTGCTGCCGAGCGTACTGCTGACCGCGATGCAATCGGCTGCGCTAAGCTGGTTGTATTCTGCAATGCTGTGCCTGATAACCCGTTCATGGCAGGTGCTTTCCACGGCGTAACTGAACCGGAAAGCGTTATCAACGTTGGC
>ENA-OROE01000686-OROE01000686.1-human-gut-metagenome-genome-assembly--contig:-NODE-686-length-30434-cov-4.674808_pt1 | contig 30434 bp, 28 predicted proteins | sample MGYA00242126_ERZ509044 | MGnify/ENA primary metagenome ERZ509044 (study PRJEB26280, sample SAMEA2338716) | human gut metagenome | biome: human gut; feature: human-associated habitat; material: faeces... | reverse complement strand
TGCCCAGCCACCGTGCCTAAAGGAGCTTTGCGACGCATAGGCACGATTGTGGCGAGGCGTGTCGAAAAGCAGGTTTACCTGCATTTTGATTGCGGAAAAATAGCTGTGGACTATTTTATATTTACTACCGTACTTTCTCTGTTCGCGAGAGGTATGAGGTATATCGTTTCAGATTGCTATTTCCTGCACGATATATCTCTCGCTCAATTTTCAGCGTCAAAATTGCATCTGTCGACGTTTAAGGCTATTTGTGTTATAATATAGAGCAGTATCTGAGTAATAGAGATTAACGGATTTCCCGTATTAAAGGAGTAACTAAAATGCGTATTGTAATAGCTGGTGCAGGCAAGCTTGGCTTTAGTATTGCACAGCTTTTAGCTGAAGATCAGTTTGATGTAGTAGTTGTAGAAATCGACCCCAAGCGCAAGGATGTCATTCAAAATACTTTGGACGTACTGGCGATTGAAGGCAACTCCTGCAGCCCTACTACCTTTGCTGATCCTGATATCAGTGCTTCCGATGTGCTTATCGCCTGCACAGATAGTGATGAAGTAAATATGGTGACCTGCCTGATGGCCAAGAATCATGGTATTAAGCATACCGTTGCCCGTATCCGCAACGTGGATTATGCTATCCATTCGCCGGAAATGCTTAAGGATGATATGAAAATTGACCTCGTAATCAACCCTGAGCGTATTACCGCAGGTGAAATCGACCATATCCTGATGACACCATCTGCCTTGAACGTAGATGATTTTGCTGACGGCAAGGTGCGTATGTTCGAAGCCAAGGTGAAGGAGGATTCACCTATCGTTAATATACCGCTGAAGGATTTGAATATTCCTAAGGATATCCTTATGGCTATGGTTTTCAGACGTCATCAGATGATAATTCCTCATGGTAATGATTACGTAATTCCGGGCGATAACGTTTACTTCGTAGGCAAGCATGAAGCAATCCGTGAGTTTGAAAATTCCTTCTCCAATACTTATGAAAAGCTGGAGAAGGTTCTCATCATCGGTGCAGGCCGCACAGGTCGCTTTTTGGCTCCCATGTTGGAAAAGCAGGGCATTCAGGTAAAGGTTATCGAAAAGGATAAGGACCGTTGCCAGCTTTTAGCTGCTAAGCTGAAGCGAGGTTTGGTTTTGTGCGGTGACGGTACCGATATCGACCTTCTGATTGAAGAGGGCGTTTCGGAAGCAGACGTTGTTATTTGCCTGACTGAGGATGATAAGCTGAACCTGTTGCTGGCACAGCTTGCTAAGCATCTGGGCGCACGTAAGACCATCGTGCGTGTTGCACGTAACGAATATATCGAGCTGATGGAAAAAGTTGGCGTAGACATCGTACTGTCTTCGCGTCTTTTGAGTGCAGGCGAAGTGCTGCGTTTCGTCCGCAAGGGTGGTATCGTATCCGTATCCCTGCTGGAGGGTGCACAGGCCGAAGCTCTGGAGATTATTGTCGGTGAAAACAGCGATGTAGACGGAGTGGCGGTGCGTGATATGAACCTGCCGCCGGAATGCTTGCTGTGTGCCATTGTGCGTGGTAATGAAGCCTATATTCCTAATGGTAATACTGTCCTGCATGCTAATGACCGCGTAATTCTCTTTATCAAAAGTGAATTTTCCAAGACTACAGTACCGTTATTTGAAGGCCGGGGCGCTTAACTATGGATTCAAGGCTTGTTAATCGTTTATTAGCCAAGCTGACAATAGCATTTTCCAGTGTATTGCTGGTACCGCTGATTGCTGCGTTATTTGCAGACAGGGATCATATATGGATTTTTATATTTACGCTGATTACAACGAGCACTATCGCCTCACTTTTTAACCTCTTTGGCAGCAGAAGACAGCGTCAGCGCCTGCGCGTGCGTGAAGCTATTGCGGTCGTAGGCTGCGGTTGGCTGTTGGTCTGTCTGATGGGAGCACTGCCGTATTTGTTTTTAAATCCGGCGGATCCGATTGCGGCGGTTTTTGAAAGTGTTTCCGGTTTTTCTACTACCGGTGTTACTACCGCACTTTCTTTTAATGATTTTCCGCCTAGTATTCGCGTCTGGCGCTGCTTAACGCACTGGACCGGCGGTATCGGCGTTATTATGCTGTTTATTATCATCATGCCGCAGATGAACAGCGGTACAAGCTACCTGTTCAACGCAGAGCTTCCTGGTGGTACAGCTGAACGTACTTTGCCGAAAATCAAGGAATCTGCCATGATGATTCTCTTAATCTATGTTATTTTAACAGCAGTGGAGGTTGCCTTACTGCTGCTTGCAGGTTTGCCGATATTTCAGGCGCTGAACCTGGCGTTGGCAACTATGGCGACAGGCGGCTTTTCATATTATCACGATAGCCTGATTTCCTTTAGGTCTGTTTATGTTGAGATTATTGCTATTGTTTTTATGCTGATTGCCAGCATGAACTTTTCACTGTATTATAAAATTTGGCGTGGTGACTGGGCATCCGTGCGTCAGGACAGCGAACACAGATATTATCTGCTGATACTCACAACAGCGGCTGCACTTATCTGTGGCAATCTGTATTTTTCCGGTTATATGGATTTTAACGGCGCTCTTCGTCACAGTATTTTCCAGGCTGTGTCTATCGGCAGTACTACGGGCTATGCGTCGGACGACTATAACAACTGGCCCAGCTTCAGCCGCAGCGTTCTGCTGATGCTGATGTTCATCGGCGGCTGCAGCGGTTCAACCGCAGGTGGCATTAAGATTACGCGTCTGGTTATCTTGCTGAAGGCAGGCTGGGCGGAGCTTTTGCGTACTCTGCATCCGCGCATCGTTTATTCCATCAGAATGGGTGAGCGCGAAATCAACCCGATTATCGTCGGCAATATTACGCGTTTCTTCTTCCTGTATATTTTGGTGTTTATTGTGCTGACTATCCTGATTTCCCTGTCGGGGATACCGATAATGGAATCAATGGGCTTGATTGCTGCCTGTATGAGCAGTGTAGGTCCGGCCTTCGGTATCGTCGGCCCGACATCTACCTATAATTGCCTTTCCGATTGGGCACGTTTCATCAGCATTTGGGCGATGATTTTGGGACGTCTGGAAATTTTTACGCTGCTGGTTATCATGCGCCCGGATTTTTGGCGCGATAAGCAGAACTGGTAACGGCAGGAGGTATAGAAGATGAATGCAAAGGTTATAATATATCTCCTGGGAAAAATTTCGGCCGGCCTGGCGATTGCTCAGCTGTTGCCGCTTTTGATGTCTGTTGTTTACGGCGAATATGCTACCTCCAGAAGCTTTATCTTTTCCATAGCGGTAGCTGTTATTTTGGCCGGAATCTTTGATTACTATGGTGACGGTAGAGGAACACGTAATTTATCCGTGCGCGAGGGTATCGGCACGGTATTCTTTTCGTGGCTTTTGGCTGCTGCCCTGGGTGCGTTGCCATATTGCTTTGACGGCATTTTGAATCCCGCCGCTGCTTACTTTGAAAGTATGTCCGGACTGACCACTACCGGCGCAACAGCAATTGCCAATCTTGACATAGTATCGCGCAGCCTGCTGCTTTGGCGCACGCTGACGCACTGGATTGGCGGTATCGGCATCATCGTGCTGTTCGTAGCGCTGCTGCCGCAGATTGCCGGTGGTGCAGTGTATCTTTTTAACGCGGAGGTCAGCGGCTTTTCCAACAGCCGTATTCTGCCGCGTATCCGTACAACTGCAGTAGCGTTGTTCTATATCTATCTGCTGTTTACGATTATTCTTACCGGTATGCTTGCAATTTTGGGCATGAGCACCTATGATGCTGTCAACCATGCCTGCTCTGCGATTGCTACCGGCGGTTTTTCTACCTATAATGACAGCATTGCGCATTTTCACAGTGCGGGTATTGAGATTGTTACCGGTCTGTTCATGATTTTGGCGGCAGGTAACTTCGCCTTATACTATCAGGTTACGCAAATCGGCCTGAAGGTTTTGTGGCATGATCTGGAATTCAAAAGCTACATTGTGTTGCTGACTATTTTCACTGTTTTAATCAGCATCAACATCATTATGGTGAATGGATACAGTGTGGCAGACGGCGTACGTGAAGCGTTCTTCCAGGTGGCTTCCTTTGGCAGTACTACGGGCTATGTTTCGGCGGACTACGACCAGTGGCCGTCCTTCTCTAAGCTGATGTTGGCTGTAACCTTCCTGACAGGTGGTTGCGCAGGCTCTACTGCCGGCGGTATTAAGGTCTGCCGTTTTATCGTACTGCTGAAAACTGTTATGGCGGAGCTGCGTCGCACTATGCATCCGCAGATGCTGCTCAATGTTTACTACGCTAAAAGACGTCTGCCGACAGAAACGATTATCAACGTCAGCCGTTTCTTTTTCGTTTATGTTCTGGTTATCGCTGTTTTGACTATGCTGCTTTGCTTAAGCGGTGTGGATGTAGATGAGGCCGTTTTCGGCGTGGCCTCATGTATTTCCAGTGTCGGTCCTGCATTTGGCAGTATCGGCGCTACAGGTAACTATGCCGGTGTTACCGGTATGGGACAGCTGACGCTGGCGTTGGCTATGCTTTTAGGACGCTTGGAGCTGTTTACTGTGCTGGCCTTGCTTCGCGGTGAATACTGGCGCAGCAGCAAGAGATGGTAAAGTGAATATTGTGGGATGAATAAAGCAAATCCGACGTGCTGTAGAAGCGGTGCGTCGGATTTTTTGTGGTAAAAATTTTTAATTTCCTTAATATACTAAATCTTAACATTATTCTTAACAATATCATAATTATCTGATAATATAAGACCGTAAGATTTTGCACGCCTGCCCGGAGTAGGCCATTGCAGCGTCATTGAGAACGCCTTATGTATTATTTGAGTAGTACATAGGGCGTTTTTTGTTAAGAAAGGAGTTGGAGTAATGCAAACAAAAGAAGCAAGTCAAGAAAGCGAAATCAAGCAGGTCATTCGTAGCCTTTGCATGATGAACAACAGGTTTATGAACTTCATGCTTGATGACAACAAGGAAGCGGCACAGGTTTTCTTGCGCGTAATCCTGGAAGATGATAAAATTAAGGTGAGGAATGTTAGGATACAAAGCTTTATCCAAAATATCTATGGACACTCTTCGCAATTAGACATTCTTGCGCAGGATAGCGAAGGACGCTATTTTAATGTAGAGGTGCAGAGAAGCGATGAAGGCGCTCCGGCAAGACGTGCCAGATTTTACAGCAGTATTCTCGATACACATTTTCTGCAGCCAAGTAAGCTCTACGAAGAGCTGCCGGATACTTATGTGATTTTTATCACGGAAAACGATGTCTTGCGCGACAATTTGCCGTTATATGACATAAGACGAACGATTAAGCAAAGTGCTAGGGATTTTGAGGATGGTTCGCATATCATTTATGTCAACAGTCAATGTCGAGATGATACAGCGTTGGGTAAACTCATGCAGGATTTGTATTGCACAGAGCCTAAAAATTTGCATTACCGTGAATTTGCCGAGCGCATGGAGTTTTTGAAATACAGCAAGGAGGGCGAAGAAAAAATGACTGACGTAATTGAAGAATATGCTGCAAGAAAAGCAGAAGCAGTAGCTAAGGAAGCAGCAAAAGAAGCAGCAGAAGCAATGGCAAAAGAAAAGAAGATTGAATTTGCTAAAGATCTTTTGGCTGAAGGAGAAAGCATCGAAAGAACTGTGCGTCTTTCCAAACTTTCGGAAGCAGAGGTGCGTGAGCTGGCGTCTAAGCTGACAGCATAATAGCATAGCGACAAAAGACGTTCTACTCAACTGCGGTAGAACGCCTTGTTTTTATCTGAAACAATATATTTTTACGCAAACGAAAAGACCTGAGGTCTAGAGTAATATCTAGCTTTCAGGTCTTTTTTGCATACCGCAAGCGGTGGTCTGGCCTTTCAGTCTATGGAGTTCATCCTAATAGGTCTCGGCACTTACTTGTAACAAAACCGCAAGCGGTAATCTGGCCTTTAACTCTCTAGGTTGATTAGGGTCGTAGTCCAAGAGTCTTTGGATACGATTTAAGAGGACAACTTGCTTCAACATCTCAAGGTACATCATCCAATATCGTCCCTCCATCCTGAAAACTTACCCACATAGCTGTTCCATAACCATCTATGTCTTGCGCTACATATAAGGTACCATCTGGGAGGACCAGGACCATCTGCTGCATCTTACTCTGATAGTCCTCGGGTCTTGTAAACCCACTCCAATGACGATACTGCCGTGATACGTCTACCAGCACGAGATTGCCAGTAGCTAATACTTTACCACGACCGTGGTCATCCTTTGAGAGATACGTACCGAAGGGGAGATAGGCGCCAGACAGGTCTTTCTCGGTATCTTGTTCATCTGCTGAACAGATATAACCGATGAGAGTACCAGGTTCAATACTAGGTGCCGTGTGTACCATACTATATCACACCTCCATTGTGCATTAAGATAGGTGGAGGGGATGAACCCTCCACCCTTAGTAACGGTGATAACAAGATTATTAGACCATTACCACACATGAGAGTACTCGTGCTCTAGGATTATTCGGTAGGTCTATCTGGGAAACCGATAGGTCCTCCTTCTGCCTTAGAGTCAGCCCACCACTTCTCTACGAGAGTCATAGGCTTGGTATTCTTAGTCTTCTTTTCTTTCTTTTCTTTCTCATCTGTCATAGTACTACACCTCCAAATCAATCTACGGGTTCGATATCAATGATATACGCTATCTCACTGCCAGTATCGTCGAGGCGCTGGATATGGGTAGCTCTCATCTTCTGCTTAGCGGACATGAGGACCTCAGACTCCATATTGCGGAAACCTGAGAATGGGGTGATATCTGCTGTCGTCTTACTTACAGAGCTAGACTTTATACGGAATACGATAGGGAGTAACAAAACCGCAAGCGGTAATTTGGCCTTTCACCCTGTGGCTCGCACACGGCTCACAGAGCGGGCTTAAAGCCCTACAATGGAAAATCGAAACGCTGTTTATAGCAAAAACAGCGGATTTGCTCACAACAGCGGTATTTTTCCGCCTCTGCAAAAATGAAAATGCGCTTGGCGCAAGGCTTGCAGGCATTTGGCAAATGATTTGCCTGTTGTGATAAATCCACTATAACACATCGAACAGTTTTTGACAAGTGCTTTTCCAAATTTATCCAATTCTATGCGCCTTACAGAGCTTTTATTAACCATATAAAAACATATTTGCAAACCAAAAGAAAGTTGTCACAAAATTAGCGCAACATTTGCCTAGGGTGTTTCCTAAAATTTTTTGTCGTTTCGTGCCGGATTTTAAATTTCGTTGCAGATGTATATAGTGAAGGGGGAAAGCGAGCCGGAAGCGGCCGTGATATGGCGCTTAAAGCAAAGCTGCCAAGAATAGTATTTAAATGAAAGAAACGTACAAACGTCAAAAACGAAAGGAAGCTGATAACATGATTTCTATTACCGATTAAATTAACATGAAGGCGGATAAATTTGAAGAAAAGGTTGCGAATGGTTACAGCATGTGCAGCTGCGACACCCTGCGCTTTAATGAAGGCAACCTGCCTGATTACAGATATTACATTGTGCAGGATTTGTATGCCATGCGTTATGACCTTGCTTATGCCCACGAATACAAGGTAATGTACGCTGAAATGTTGGAAAGCATGAATCCGGGTGCTAGCTTGGAGGTTACATCCCTTGGCTGCGGCAATATGGTTGATTACTGGTCCTTGAAGAGTGTTCTGCCGGCAAACTGCCGTGTAAGCTATCATGGCGTGGATGCTATTGACTGGGATGACAAATTTGCTGCCTGCAAGGGTGACAAAATTGATTTTGCGCTTCAGTACATTTCCGATTATCTCTATGATTGTGACGAGCTCGAATCCGATGTATATGTTTTCCCCAAGTCCATCAGCGAGATTGATGATAACGAGCTGGAGGCTATCTGCCGGATTATCCCTGAAAAGGGCTTTGCCAAGGACGAGGTACACTTTCTGTTCTCTATGCGTGCTAACCAATATTCACTGGATCGCGATATGGCTAAAACCGATAAGATTTGCGCTGCAATCAGGGCTGCCGGCATGATGCCTGACGGTAAAAGCGGAAGCCTGTATACAGGACCGGATAAGATGATTTATAACTGCGATAGCGATTTTAATATTGACAGGCTGAAAAAGAGCTATGATATACTTAACAATTTACCCTACATGTGCGACAATTATCTTAACGGCTGCCGTTCCTGCGATTTGTGCGCAGAAAACCGCAATCAGCCGATGCTAAAGAATAAATACATTAGATACCAAATCTTTACGTTCAGAAAGGTGGCTTAATGCCGATGATTATAAGTGCAAGCAGAAGAACCGATATACCGACATATTATTCCGACTGGTTTATGCAGCGCATCAAAGAAGGATATGTGCTGGCGCGCAATCCGATGAACGCACATCAGGTGAGCCGCATCAGCCTTAATCCGGAGGTGGTGGACGGCATTGTCTTCTGGACGAAAAACCCGCTGCCGATGCTGGATAAGCTGCCGCTGCTTAAGGATTACATGTATTACTTTCAGTTTACGCTCAACGGATATGAGCAGGACGTGGAGGCAGGCGTGCCTCCGAAGGATAAGTTCATTGTGCCATTCTTTCAGCGTCTGAGCGACATGCTGGGGCCGGAGCGCGTTATCTGGCGCTATGATCCGATTTTGCTCAACAATAAATATACCTTTAATTATCATGTGCAGCGCTTTGCGGAGCTGGCCAAGCAGCTGGCGCCGTATACGAAGCAGTGCACCATCAGCTTTTTGGATATGTACGCCAAAACCGAACGCAACATGCAAGGGCTGGCAGTGCAGCCGTGGAGCCTGGAAAAAATGGACGCTATGGCGAAGGCGCTGGCAGAAATTGCGCACAGCTACGGCTTGGAGCTGGCGACCTGCGCCGAGGGCATCGAGCTGGATAAATATGGCATTAAGCATGCGCATTGCATCGACGGCGGCCTGTTTGAAAAATTGCTCGGCTGCCCGATGAAGGTGGGCAAGGACAAGAACCAGCGCCAAGAATGCGGTTGCGTGGCAAGCGTCGATATCGGTGCCTACAATACCTGTCGCAACGGCTGCCGCTACTGCTATGCCAACTTCAATAATGCGATGGTGCAGAAAAACAGGCAGCAGCATCATCCCGGTTCGGCGTTGCTATTGGGCGAAGTAGGTGAGGAGGACAGAATTACTGAGCGTAAAATGCAATCCTGTCTGGAGAGACAGCAGGGCCTGTTTGCCTAACCCTGCCTTCCTCCGAAAAACTGTAATATGCGTTACAATTTTAAGTGAATTTAAAAAATTATGAGAAATTTTTCACAAAAAGCAGGAAAAATAGGTAATATCAGCGAAATACTAGTCATAACAAATGCCTGATAAAGGGGGATTTATCATGAAAGAGTACACAGGAGATAAGATTAGAAATGTGGCCATTGTGGGTCACGGTGGAGCAGGAACCACGTCCGTTACCGAAGCCCTGCTGTATCGCAGCGGAGCAATCAGCAGAATGTGCAAGGTTGAAGACGGTGCTACCACCACTGACTATGAACCCGAGGAAATCAAACGTAAGGTCTCCGTTAACGCCACTTTGGCACCTGTTGAATGGCGTGATACCAAGATTAACTTCATCGATACTCCCGGCTTTGCTGACTTCGTTGCCGAGGTTAAAGGAGCTTTTAGAGCAGTAGACAGTGCGTTGATCGTGGTTTGCGCAACCAGCGGTGTACAGGTTGGTACCGAACAATGTTGGAAGCTGGCTGAAGAAGCCGGTTTGCCGCGTATCATTTTTGTCAACAAGATGGATCGTGAGAACGCTGATTTTGATAGCATTTTGGATAACCTGCGCGGTAAGTTCGGTAAGCATGTACTGCCGTTACAGCTGCCTTTGGGCAAGGAGGACAACTTCCAGGGTATTATAGACCTTTACAAAATGAAGGCCTATCGTGCCAACGGTAATGGCTCCGATGAAATAGAGATTCCGGATGAGTATAAAGAGGCTGCTGCTGCTGCTCACGAAAAGATGGTAGAGGCTGCGGTTGAAGCAGATGACGATTGCATGATGCGTTATTTGGAAGGAGAAGAGATTAGCGACGAGGAAATTATGAAATGTCTGATTAAGGGCATTCGTCAGGCTATCATCTATCCTATGCTTTGCGGCAGTGCCTACAAGAACATTGGTCTTGGCCGATTGATGAACGCTATCATCGACTTTACCTATCCGGCAATTTTGAACGACTATATCGTTATGGATAAAGAAACCGGCGAAGAAGAAGTACGTGACGCCAATGCTCCGATGGCAGCGTTGGTATTTAAGACAACTTCCGACCCATTTGTTGGCCGTCTAAGTTATTTCCGTGTATTCTCAGGCTCAATTAAAGCAGATAGCGTAGTTTATAACTCCCGCCGTGAAGAAGAAGAGCGCATTGCCAACATCTTCACAATGCGTGGTAAGACTCAGATTCCTATGAAGCAGGTTCCTGCCGGTGATATCGGTGTAGTTGCCAAGCTGCAATATACCTCTACCGGTGACACCCTCTGCGACAAGAATTCTGAGGTTGAATTCCCGCCCATTAACTTCCCGTTGCCGATGTACACCAGAGCAATTTATCCGAAGAAAAAGGGTGATGAGGACAAGATCATGTCCGCTCTGAATCGTCTGATGGATGAAGACCCGACGATTATCGTTACAAAGAACCCTGTTACCAAGGAAACCTTAATCAGCGGTATGGGCGACCAGCACATTGATATAATCATGGAGCGCATGCAGCGTAAATTTGGTGTTGAGGCTGTTCTCAAAGCACCGATTATCGAATATCGCGAAACTATTCGTGGCTCTGCCGAGGTAGAAGGCAAGCACAAGAAGCAGTCCGGCGGTCATGGCCAGTATGGTCACGTAGTTATTAAAATGGAGCCCCTGCCGCCCGGAGGTGGATTTGAGTTTGTAGATAAGATTTTCGGTGGCGCAGTACCTCGCCAATATATCCCCGCTGTTGAAAAGGGCATGCGTGAAGCTATGGAAAAGGGTATCCTTGCAGGCTATCCGGTTGTAGATATGCGTATCACCCTGCTTGATGGTTCGTATCATACTGTCGATTCCTCTGAAATGGCATTTAAAACTGCTTCCAATATCGCCTTCAAGAAGGCCATGGAACAATGCAAGCCGGTGTTGCTTGAGCCTATTTACAGCTTAAACGTAACCTGTGCCGATTCTATGATGGGCGATGTTATCGGCGATTTGAACTCTAAACGCGGTCGCATTCTCGGTATGCAGAGCGTAGAAGACGGCTTGAGCGTAGTTAATGCTCAGGTACCCTATGCAGAGATTTCGGAATATGCCGTAGACCTCCGCGCAATTACCCAAGGTCAGGGAACCTTCGAAATGAAATTCGACCATTACGAAGACGTTCCGCCTAAGATGGCAGAAAAAATTATCGCTGAACATAAGGAAGCATAATTAAACCTGCGACAACTGAATAAAGCGTTTATGGGACTGCCGACTGACGTGAGTCAGCCGGCAGTTTGCTGTTGGACTAAGTTTTGTTTCAGCTTCATTTAAGTTATGCCTGCGACAATAATACTGCAGTCGTTGGTATTGACTAAGCGGAATAAATATGCTAAAATCTACAGTTGAGTACGAAAGATGATCGCGGCTGGCTTTAAGCCAGATGAGGAAAGTCCGAGCTCCACAGGGCAGGATGCCGGATAACGTCCGGCGAGGGTGACCTCAGGGATAGTGCCACAGAAATGTGTACCGCCTGCATTTGCAGGTAAGGGTGGAACGGTGCGGTAAGAGCGCACCAGCGGTCTGGTAACAGGCCGGCTAGGTAAACCCCATCCGGAGCAAGACCAAATAGGGGAGGGATGAAGCTGCCCGCTGAGCCTTCCGGGTTGTGTCGCTTGAGCTTGCAGGTAACTGTAAGACTAGATAAATGATCATCACCGCTTCGCGGAACAGAACTCGGCTTATTGAGTACTCATACCTTGCAAAACGGCTGCCTGATGGCAGCCTTTTTTGTCTGATTTTATTTGAGCAGATTTTTTGGCAGAAGAATAAGTGGTGTGATATTAATGAAGAAAAAAGTTTCTTTAGTAGTGCCGGTATTTAATGAAGAAGATAACCTGCACGAATTTTACAAGCATGCTACCGCTGTTATGCAGCAGGAAGCCTATGATTACAATATTATATTTGTCGATGATGGTTCGCGTGACACCAGTGCGCTGATTCTGGCAGAATTGGCAGCGCAGGACGAGCATGTGGAGGCCTATCTTTTGAGCCGCAATTACGGCCACCAGATGGCGCTTACCTGTGGCCTTGATCATGCCGACGGTGATGCGGTTATTACGATGGATGGCGATTTGCAGCATCCGCCTGAGCTGATTCCCGAGCTTTTGCGCCTTTGGGAGGCAGGCAACGAGATTGTGCAGACTAAGCGCATGGCTACGGAGGATGCAGGCTTTTTCAAGAATCTGACATCCGCAGCCTACTATAAGCTTATCAACACATTATCTAAAGTAGAAATTACTCCCGGTGGCAGCGACTTTCGTCTGATGGACAGAATTGCAGTTGATGCCTTCAAGCTGTATCGCGAGCGTGCGCGCTTTATCCGCGGCCTGGTCAATACACTCGGTTTTCATGTTGCTGTGCTGGAATTTGTGGCACCGTCACGCTTTGCGGGCCGGTCTAAATTCAATCTGCGCAAGATGCTGCACTTTGCTCTTGACGGTATTACGGCCTTTTCCAACCTGCCTTTGCGTTGGGCTTTTTACATAGGCATTGTTTTCGGAATGTGCAGTATTCTGCTTTTGGGTCATGTTTTTTATGTGAAATTTGTGACCAACGATGCCGTTCCGGGGTGGGCAACTACTACTGTCAGTGTTTTGTTTCTTGGAGGAATTCAGCTTGTAGGGATAGGTATCCTTGGCGAATATATTGGGCGTATCTTTGAAGAAATCAAGCATAGACCACTATATTTAGTGGCGCGCCACCTACAAAAATGTAACAAAATAAACGAAAATAAAGCTAAATAAGCGCATTAATATTATAACAAATTAGGATTTTACAGAAACGATATTTTGTGGTATAATAGGTATGTCTTAGAAAAGAAGAAAGGATGTAGGTGCCAGTGGTCAAACGCAAAGTATTAGTTTTCTGTATGACAGTTTTGTTTAGTTTAAGCTGTGCTGTAACAGCTTTAGCTTCCTTCCAACGCGGAGACGATGGGCAGGAAATAGTGGCAATTCAAAAGAGATTGGTAGAATTAAGTTATTCTATTAATAATATAGATGGTGATTTCGGTCCTGAAACTGAAAGAGCTGTTAAAAACTTCCAAGCTGATAAAGGATTAGAGGTTGATGGTATTGTAGGGTCAGCTACCTATAGAGCGCTGATGAACAGGGAGATGCCTCCTAACCGTAGCAATTCCGTTGTACGCAACGTACTGCGTTCTGCTTACAGTGTCATCGGTACTCCATATGTATTTGGCGGAACTACTCCTTATGGTTTTGACTGCTCCGGCTTTACCCAGTATGCATTCGCAAGAGCAGGTGTATATCTGCCGCGTATGGCTGACAGCCAGTTCTACTCCGGCCGTCAGATTTCCATGAGCCAACTTCGTCCCGGCGATTTGATTTTCTTTTCCACATATGAACCGGGTGCTTCTCATGTTGGTATTTATGTTGGCGACGGCAACTTCATTCATGCAGGCACCAGCACCGGCGTAACTGTTTCTTCCGCATTCACCGGTTATTGGGGCGCACGTTATTACGGCGCTTGCCGTGTTCTCTAAGAGTTTCAAGCAGATAGGCTTCGGCTTATCTGCTTTTTCTTATGCAAAGTATTGGAAATTTTATTTATTTATGATATAATAAAACAGGTTATTGGAGTGGGTGATTCATTCTTAATTGACAAGATGGTTAACTCCTGACGGTCCCGCCGCTGTGAAGGCCTTGTGTCTAAGTCAGCAGTCAGCCCATGCTTTATTCTGAATCCACGGGTGATGGAGGCAGTTGGGTTTGCTAATTGCATGGAATAATTGTCATTAGTTAATTCTGTCTTTATGGCTTTTGTCGGATTCGGCAGAAGTCTTTTTTTATTATTGATAATCCCTACCATATGGGAAAATTAATTGTGAAGGAGCTGCACTTTGGAAGAATATCAGTTTTCGCAAGGAAAGGTTTTGCGTTGTGGTTATACTACCGGCAGCTGTGCAACGGCCGCATCTAAGGCAGCAGCTACAATGTTGCTGACGGGCGAGCGCGTTGAAACTGTGCGTATTGACACTCCCAAGGGTATTGTGCTTGACCTTGAGCCTTTGGATGTAGAGATGACTCCGGATTACGTCAGCTGCGCAATCCGCAAGGATTCTGGTGACGATCCTGATGATACTAACGGTGTACTGGTTTATGCAAAAGCCGAAATGACTGACGGCAGTGGTGTTGAGCTGGATGGCGGCGTAGGCGTCGGCAGGGTGACCAAGCCCGGTTTGGCGTGTGCTGTCGGCGGACCGGCGATTAATCCCACGCCGCGCAGAATGATTACGCAGGAGGTTGGCAAGGCTATGGAGGCTGCCGGTTATAACGGCGGCATGAAGCTGACGATTTCTATTCCCGCAGGTGTAGAAATTGCCAAGAAAACCTTCAACCCCCGTCTTGGTATTATCGGCGGCCTGTCGGTTTTGGGAACCAGCGGCATTGTAGAGCCGATGAGTGAAAAGGCGCTGATTGAAACGATGTATGTGGAAATCAGAGCGCAGAAGGCACGCGGCAACAAAAATCTGCTGGTGTTCTTCGGTAACTACGGCGAGGATTTTACCCGCGATGAAATGAAGCTGGACCTTGAAGGTCACGTTACCTGCAGTAACTTTGTGGGCGAGCTTTTGGATTATGCCGTTTACTGCGGCTTTGAAACCTTGCTGCTTATCGGCCATTCCGGTAAGCTGGTGAAGGTGGCGCAGGGCGTAATGAATACACATTCCAAGTACGCGGACTGTCGCACGGAGCTGTTTGCTCTGGAGGCGATGTTCCACGGAGCTTCGGTGGAGGTAGGGCGTGAGATTTACGGCTGCCTTACTACCGATGAGGTGACCAAGATTCTGAAACGGGAGCAAATCTTTGAGCCTGTAATGGACAAGGTTACGGAAAAAATTGATTTTTACATGCAGCATAGAGTGCATGGCAAAATAAAAACGGCTGCTTTGATGTTTTCCAATGTTTATGGCATTTTGGGCAAGACCAAGTACGCAGACGAATTAATCCAGCTACATAAGCAAAAAGGAGTATGAGAGAATGAGAGGCAAACTTTATAGTGTTGGTATCGGTCCCGGAGACCCGGAATTAATGACCCTGAAGGCTGTACGCCTGTTGAAGGAATGTGACGTTGTTGCATTGCCTAAGGGAGATACCGATGTAATGACGGCTAAGGAAATCGTTAATCACGTAGTAGATCTTGATGCAAAACCCCAGCTGATTGTTTATATGCCTATGACTAAGGACATGGCAGCAATGGACAAGGCACACCGCGAGGGTGCCGATGCTATTGAAAAGCTGCTTGATGAAGGCAAAAACGTTGTGTTCATCACTCTTGGCTGTCCTACCGTATATGCAACTTGCATTTACGTTCATAAGCTGGTGCTGAAGGATGGCTATGATGCAGAGCTTGTTGCAGGCGTAACCTCTATCTGCGCTGTTGCAGCTAAGCTGAATACTTCCCTGTGCGAAAGAGCGGAACCGCTGATTGTTCTGCCCGGCAGCTATAAACAGTCCGCAGCATTTCTGGACGGCCCCGGCAACAAGGTGCTGATGAAATCCGCAAGTGAAATCGGCCGTGTAGTTGACGAGCTGCGCGAGCGTAAGCTCATTAAAAATTCCGGTATGGTTGAAAGATGCGGCCTGCCGGGCGAAAAAATCTATCGTAACCTTGAAGAAGTAGATCCTAAGAGCAGCTATTTCTCTGTAATATTGGTTAAAGAAAAGGAGTTTGATGAATAATGATCTATTTTATTGGTGCTGGTCCTGGTGCAGCTGACTTAATTACTGTAAAAGGTAAAGAGCTTTTGGAAAAGGCTGACCTGGTTATTTACGCAGGCTCCCTTGTTAACCCGGAACTGCTGAAATACTGCAAACCGGAATGTACTATTATGAACAGTGCAACCATGACCTTGGAAGAGGTTATCGCTGCTATGGTTCCCGCCGCTCAGGCTGGCCAATTGGTTGTACGTCTGCACACCGGCGACCCCAGCGTTTACGGTGCACATCGCGAGCAGATTGACCTGCTGCGCAGCTACAACCTTGACTACGAGGTTGTTCCGGGCGTAAGCTCCTTCTGTGCTGCTGCTGCTTGCCTGAAGGCTGAATACACTCTGCCGAATGTAAGCCAATCTGTTATTATCACCCGTATGGAAGGCCGTACTCCGGTTCCGAGCCATCAGAAGATTGCCGACTATGCTACCCACAAGGCAACCATGGTTATCTTCCTGAGCAGCGGTATGCTGGAAAAACTGCAGACCGAGCTCGTAAGAGGCGGTTACAGAAACGATACTCCTGCTGCTATTGTTTACAAAGCATCCTGGCCGGATGAAAAGGTTATCCGCTGCACCGTTGGTACTTTGGCGGAAAACGCTGCTAAATACGGTATCAACAAAACTGCGCTGATTACCGTCGGCGGCTTCCTGGGCAACGCTTACGACCGCAGCGAGCTGTACAACCCGACCTTCGCTCACGGCTTCCGTGAAGCAGACCCGACTAAACTGGACGTTAAGCCCGAGGTTAAATAAGCTATGCGCGCGGCTATATTTTCCTTTTCGGCGCGTGGCGCGGAGCTGAGCAAAAAGGTTGCCGAATATCTGCACAGCATCGGTTATGAAACGGAGCTGCAGACTGTAGCGAAGTATGCGGAGCAGACGGGTATTTCCCCGATTCTGCCGGACCATAACGGTGCCTGCGCAGCTGTTTTCAACAAATGTCAGGCGTTGGTATACGTCGGCGCTGTGGGTATTGCGGTGCGTACTATTGCGCCCTTTATCAAAAGCAAGCTGACGGACCCTGCGGTTATTTCGGTAGATGAGCGCGGCAGCTTTGTTATCCCGCTGCTGGCAGGTCACATCGGCGGAGCCAATGAGCTTTCGCGTTGTCTGGCGGCAGCGCTAGGCGCAACTGCCTGCGTGACCACAGCGACGTATGTCAACGGCCTTTTCGCTGTTGACGAATGGGCGGCCCGCAACCGCATGGTGCTGTGCTCTTTGGCAGCAGCCAAGGATTTTGCCGCAGCACTGGTGGGTGATGAAAGAGTAGGCTTGTATTATGATAAGGAATTTCAGCTTACAGGTTCGTTGCCCAAGCTGGTAGCAGAGGACAGCAGCTTGCCTGTCGGTATGGCTGTTACACTGCAAAAGCATTTGCAGCCGTTTGCTACTACGGTGCGCCTGCTTCCCAAGATTGTGCATCTGGGAATCGGCTGCCGCCGCAATACGCCTCTGGAAAATATTGAAGCTCTGGTACTGCCGGAGCTGGAAAAGCTACAGCTGGACAAGCGTTCCGTTGTGGCAATTGCAAGCGTAGATTTGAAAAAAGACGAGCAGGGTTTATTGGCCTTTGCCAAAAAATATAACTTTGCTGCTAATTTCTATTCAGCTGATGAATTAAATAGCGTAGCAGGCGATTTTACGCCTTCGTCCTTTGTGCAGAGCGTAGTTGGTGTAAGCAACGTATGCGAGCGCAGTGCTGTAAAAGACAGTAAGGGCGGCAGGCTGCTGCTGCGCAAGACAAGTCTGAATGGTGTAACTCTGGCTGTTGCAGCCGAAAACCTGGTTTTGGATTTTACCAGAACCGGATTGAAGACTGATTAAGGAGACGAGATAATGGGTAAATTATTTGTTGTGGGCCTTGGCCCCGGCGGCGTAGAGCAAATGACCAAAAGAGCTTACGACGCACTGAAGTCCTGCGATGTTATTGCAGGCTACAATGTATATGTTAACCTGATTAAGGAAGATTTCAAGGAGAAGGAATTCCTCTCCAACGGTATGCGTAAAGAGGTTGACCGCTGCAAGCTGGCACTTGACGAAGCTCTGAAGGGCAAAACCGTTGCTATGATTTCCAGCGGTGACGCAGGCGTTTATGGTATGGCAGGCATTATGTGCCAGGTTGCCAAGGATCATCCCGAAATTGAGATTGAGGTTGTTCCCGGCATTACCGCAGCATGCTCCGGCGCTGCTGTATTGGGTGCACCGCTGATCAGCGACTTCTGCCTGATTTCCCTCAGCGATTTGCTGACTCCGTGGGAAAAAATCGAGAAGCGTCTTGACTGCGCTTCCAAAGGTGATTTCTGCATCTGCCTGTATAACCCTTCCAGCCACAAGCGTCATGATTACCTGCAAAAGGCTTGCGATATTATGCTGAAAAATCAGCCTGGTACTATTCCTGCAGGCATTGTACGCAACATCGGCCGCGATGGTCAGGACTTTGAACTGACTACTCTGGCAGAGCTGCGCGATAAACAGGTAGACATGTTCTCTACTGTTATTATCGGCAACACCCAGACCGAAGTAATCAATGGCCGTATGGTAACCCCGCGTGGTTACAAGCTGGCATGAAACCGGTAATCTGGCTTATTGGCGGTACCAGTGAGGGACGCCGCCTGATTAAGGAGCTGGCTAAGCTGCCGGTGGAGCTGTATGTTTCTGTTGCTACGGATTACGGCGCGTCCTTGATTGAGCCGCAGCCCGGAATGACCGTCATGGCAGAGCGTATGGACCTTGCAGCTATGCGTGCCTTTATTCAGGAGCATCGTCCTGCCTGCGTTATCGACGCTACGCATCCTTATGCTACCGTTGTTACGGCAACGGTTCAGGAGGCCTGCAGCACCGAGCAGGTTGAATATCTGCGTTTGGTGCGTCCGTCGGGCGAGGGCGGCGATTATATTACCGTTCACGATTTTGCGGAAGCAGTTGAGCTTCTGAATCATCTGGAGGGCGGCATCTTCCTGACTACCGGAAGCAAGAATCTGCCGGACTTCACCGCTGTGCATGATTACGCCGAGCGTATCGTTCTGCGTATCCTGCCGCTGGAAAGCAGTCTGCAGATTGCCTTGAAGCTTGGTTATAAGCCTGCGCATATTATCTGCATGCAGGGGCCGTTCAGCAAAGAGCTGAATGTCGCTATGCTGAGAAAGTATGGCAGCAAGTTTATGGTGACCAAGGATTCCGGTGCTGTCGGCGGCTTTGATGAAAAGGTGGAGGCAGCGGCAGCTGCCGGCGCCAAGCTGATAGTCATTGGTCGTGCACAGGAAGAAACCGGTGCCGGCTATAGTGAGATTGTTGATTACCTCAAGCAGCATTTTGCTGCCGGTAATTGATATAAATAAAAAGGAGGCTTGCTTCCTATGTCGCAAAAATTGCGCGTAAACATCGTCGGTATCGGCCCTGGTAACCCCGATTTGCTGACCGGCGAAGCACGTCAGGCTATTGCCTCAAGTAATATCCTGATTGGCGACAAACGCATGCTGGCTGCTTTTGCAGACAGCAGTAAAACTGTATATGATACAATAAAAACTTCTGCTATTGCTGAAATAGCAGCGCAGGCACAGCCTGAAAAGGATGTGCTGGCGGTGCTGGTTTCCGGCGATGTAGGCTTTTTCAGCCTCGCCAAAACCATCAGCGGTAAGCTGCCTGATTGTGAATGTGTTCGCTACTGTGGCATCAGCAGCCTGGTATATTTTTCCTCCAAGCTGCAGCTGTCCTGGGATGACGCCAAAATCGTCAGCATGCATGGACGCACACAAAATCTGGTAGCGGCAGTTGCCCGTAACAAAAAAGTATTTTCCTTGACCGGTGGAGATAATTCTCCGCAAAAGCTGTGCGCGCAGCTGTGCGAGCATGGTCTTGGCCAGGTTCAGGTTTATGTAGGTGAAAATCTTTCGTATCCCGAAGAAAAAATCACCAGCGGTACGGCGGAAGAAATTAGTGCCTTGGATTTCCCGTCCTTGTCCGTAATGATGATTTTGAACGAGGAGGCGCAAAGCTTTACTTCTACCGTACACGGCCTTGCCGATGACCTGTTCCAGCGCAGCAAGGTGCCCATGACCAAACAGGAGGTACGCAGCGTATCGATGTCCAAGCTGCAGCCGAAGGCTACGGATTTGATTTATGACATCGGCGCCGGTACAGGCTCCTGCTCCATTGAGCTGGCTCTGCTTGCCAGCCAAGGTAAGGTTTGGGCCTTTGAGCGCAACCCTGTTGCCGTTGAGCTCCTCGGAAAGAACAAGGCCTTGTTTGGCGTTGACAATCTGGAGGTTATTGCCGGTGAGGCTTTGGAAAACATCAAAGCCATGCCTGCTCCCGATTGTGTTTTCGTAGGCGGCAGCGGCGGCGATTTGTGTGAAATGCTGGACGTAATTTATGCTAAGAACAGTGACTGCCGTGTTGTAATCAATGCCATTACGGTAGAAACTCTGGCAGAGGTTGCTGCTTATTACAAGGAGCATCCTGCTTACAGTCTGGAAATCGTCAATGTGTTTGTAGCGCGCAGCAAGCATCTGGGCAGCTACAACCTGATGATGGCACAAAACCCTGTATATGTAATGACTGCATTGAAGAAGGAAGATTAACATGGCTGAAGTAAAAGTTCCACGTTTTATGATCAGTGCTCCCGGTAGCGGCAGCGGCAAGACAACTATCGTCTGCGGCCTGCTGAAGGCGCTGATGGAAAAAGGGCTGTCTGTGGCAGCCTTCAAATCAGGACCTGATTATATTGACCCGATGTTTCATTCTCGTGTTATCGGAGCAAAATCCCGCAATCTGGATTTGTTCATGCTGGGGCAGGCTACAACGCGTTATCTGGTAGCAAAAAATGCACGCCAGGCAGATGTAGCTGTCTTTGAAGGAGCGATGGGCTTTTACGACGGCATGGGTAAAACCACGGAAGCCAGTGCTTACGAGTTGGCCTGCACCTGCGATGTTCCGGTAGTATTGGTAGTCAACGGCAAGGGAGCCGCCTTATCCATTGCTGCGACCATCAAGGGCTTCAAGGAATTCCGCAGTGACGGCCACATCGTCGGCGCTATTTTAAACAATGTTAATCCGATGAGCTATCTTTTCTATAAGGATGTAATTGAACGCGAAACCGGTGTGAAGCTGTTAGGCTACTTCCCGGTAATGCAGGACTGTAACTTTGAAAGCCGTCATTTAGGCCTGGTTACAGCCGAAGAAATAGGGGATTTGCAGCAGATAGTTGCCAAGCTGGCAGCTCAGGCAGCCAAATCAGTTGATTTGGACGGCCTGCTGCAGATAGCGGCACAGGCCGCACCGCTTGCGTATGATGAGGTAAGCCTTGAACCCGTTGGACGTATGCGTGTGGCAGTCGCTATGGACAAAGCCTTCTGTTTCTACTATCAGGACGCACTTGACCTCTTAGCTGAGCTGGGTGCGGAGCTCGTACCCTTCAGCCCGATAGCTGATGCGCATCTCCCGGAGAACATCAGCGGCCTTGTATTGGGCGGAGGCTATCCTGAGCTTTACGCACAGCAATTAGCGGACAACAAAACGCTGCTGCAGGAGCTTAAAGCCGCTATCGACGGCGGTATGCCTTGTTTTGCGGAATGCGGTGGCTTCATGTATCTGCTGGAGCATTATCGTGACGGCGATAAGCTGTACAGCTGGGTTGGTGCATTGAAGGGCGAATCGGCCATGACCAAAAAGCTGACGCGCTTCGGTTATGTGCACCTGACGGCGCAGCAGGATAATCTGCTGTGTCCTGCCGGCGGAACAATCAACGGACACGAGTTCCATTACTCCGACAGCACCAACAATGGTGCAAGCTTTATAGCTGCCAAGGCTTCTGGCCGCGGCAGCTGGGAATGCGCGAATACTACGCCGACTCTTTATGCCGGTTATCCGCACATCCATCTGTGGGGCAATCCTGAATTTGCCCGCAGCTTTATCAAACAATGTGCAGCGTATGCTGCTAAATAGCAGTCGACAGACTGCTGAAAAGGGGAGTTTGCTTAGATGATGACCTTAGGCGCAATTGTAGCAGGTTTTATTTTAGATTTGATTTTCGGTGACCCGCATTGGCTGCCGCATCCAATCTGCTTAATTGGCAATTTAATAGGATTTCTGGATAAAAAACTGCGGCGTATGCTTGCTCCCGGCGAGACAGCATTACTGCTCGGCGGTGCCTTGATGGTAATAATCGTTCTGGTTCTTACCTTTGCCGTGCCGTTTGCTGTGCTGACGCTGGCGGAACAGGTTAACCCCTGGCTGCGTTTTGCTCTGGAAACAGTTATGTGCTACCAGATCTTTGCTACAAAATGTCTGCGTGACGAAAGCATGAAGGTATACACAGCCCTGAAGGATAACGATCTTGTTGATGCAAGACTGAAGCTCTCATGGATCGTTGGGCGTGATACAAAAGAACTTGATGCTGCAGAGGTGACTAAGGGTGCAGTAGAAACCGTTGCGGAAAATACTGCCGACGGCATCATCGCTCCGATGTTCTATATGTTTATCGGCGGCGCTCCTTTGGCCTTTTTGTATAAAGGCATCAATACTATGGATTCCATGGTTGGTTATAAAAATGACACGTATCTTTATTTTGGACGCTGTGCTGCCAAGCTAGATGATTTGGCCAATCTGATTCCCGCGCGTATTACCGGACTGGTAATGATTGTGGCATCTTATTTCCTTAATCTTGATGCCAAGAGAGCGTGGAAGACATTCTGGCGCGACCGCTATCATCATCTCAGTCCTAATTCCGCAATGACGGAATCAGTTACGGCCGGTGCCTTGAACATCCAGCTCGGCGGCGATCATTTTTATTTTGGTAAGCTTGTCCACAAGGAAACCATCGGTGATGACATCCGCACGGTGTGCCCCGAGGATATAGTTACCACCAACAATTTACTGTATATGACGGCTGTTCTCAGCCTGTTGCTGTTTTCCTTGATTTTTTTGGTGAACAGTCTTATTTTGAAATGAAGCAGGTAGAAGATGACGTATAAATACGAACACGGTGGAGATATCTATACGGAAAAGCTGACCAAGGATGGTCGCCCCTTTGTAGATTATTCCGCCAATATCAATCCTCTTGGCCTGCCGCTTGGTATAAAGCAGGCCGTTCAACAGGCTTTAAAGCTTTGTATCAACTATCCTGATCCCTTCTGCCGCGAGCTGGCAGAGGGGACCGCAAGCTATCTGCAGCTGCCGCAGGAGTATATTTTCTTCGGTAACGGTGCGGCCGATGTGCTGTTCCGTCTGGCGCTGGCCTTGAAGCCCGGACGTGCACTGCTTCTGGCACCTACCTTTGCTGATTACGAAAAGGCTCTGCGTACGGTAGACTGCAAAATAAGCTATTATAATCTGCAGGAGGCGCGTGATTTTGCTGCTGATAATGATATTGTCGATGCGATTACGCCTGAAACAGATTTAGTTGTTATCTGTAATCCTAATAATCCTACCGGCCAGCTGACGAGCCGTGAGCTGCTGGTGCAGATTCTCGACAAATGCCGTCTGGTAGGAGCCCATCTTTTGATAGATGAATGCTTTATGGATTTTGTCAGTGAGGAAAAGGCCTTCAGCATGCGTGATCTGCTGGCAACCTATCCTGAGCTGGTTATCCTCAAGGCCTTCACCAAAACCTTTGCAATGCCCGGCATCCGCTTAGGCTACTGCCTCAGCGGCAGCAGTGAGCTGAACACAGCACTGCATCAGAGCGGTCAGGACTGGAACGTTTCCATTCTGGCGCAGGAGGCAGGCAAGGCTGCTTTAAAGGAGCACGAATATCTGGCTAAATCCTTTAAGCTGATTGAGCAGGAACGTAGCCATCTGCGTAGCCAGCTTACGGCTTTGGGTGCCAAGGTATACGGATCGGAAGCCAACTATATTTTCTTTTATCTGCCGCAGCCGGAAAATCTTCCGGAGCTGTTGCATGAGCGTGGTTATCTGATACGTTCATGCGCCAACTACCATAATCTGCAGGCAGGCTATTACCGTATCGCGGTCAAAACGAGAGTGCAGAACCGCGGTCTAATCAAAGCACTTAAGGAAGCAATAAAAACATGCGCTCTTTACTAGTATTAATTGATGGCTTAGGTGATTCCCCGATTCCTGCATGGCAGGGACAGACTCCCTTTGAGCATGCGGTGCATCCTGCGATGGATGCGCTGGCTGCTTCCGGGACACTTGGGAGCCTCAGCATATGTGAAAATGACATCATTCCCGAAAGCTGCAGCTGTATTCTGCGGCTTCTGGGTGTAGATAAAAAGGATATACCGCACAACCGTGCTTATCTGGAGCTGTTGGCGCACAACCGTGATATTTCTGAATATGAAATGGTGCTGCGCTGCAATCTGGCTGCTGTTGATGCTGACGGCCGTCTTGCTGCCTTCAACGGGCAGGGGCTGACGCCGCTGGAGATGCAGCAGGCTGCCAAGCAGTGTGACGGTATCCTTAAAGATATAGAATTTATCCATCTATCTGAATATCGTAATCTTTTAGTAATGAACAGGGAATCAAGCGTGCTAGACTGCACAGTACAGCCGCCGCACGAAAGTGTAGGCGAGGATGTAAACGAACTGCTGCAGGAGCTACGTAGCCAATCTCTGTCCATTAACTATTTTTTGCAGGAGTCGGCAAAACGGTTGCAGCCCTTTGCCCGTGACGGCCTGCAGTACATCCTCTATCCCTGGGGCCCTTCAGCCCGTCAGGGACTGCCTTCCTTCAGCGGTCTGCACGGACTGCGCGGCGGGGCGGTGTGCAAGGCGGAGATTGTCATCGGCATTTCTAAAGCCTTGGGCATGGATGTAATAACACCGCCGAATGCAACCGGCGATGTGGACACTGATATTATGGCGAAGGCCGAAGCAACACTTGCTATGCTGCAGCAGGATGATTTCGTTATTGCGCATTTTAACGGCAGTGACGAGGCTTCGCATCGTTATGATTATCAGGGCAAGGCTGATTTTATCAGCAGAATAGATACCCAGTTTTTACAGACCATAGCAGCAAAGTATCATGAACCACTGAAGCTCGTCATCTGCGGCGACCACGTTACCAGTTCGGTAACAGGTAAGCACGGTGACGGCTGCACGCCTGTGATTGCAGGCTATCTTAATACCACAGGTCACAGTATCCGGCTGCAAAGCTATCGTGACATACTGGACTTTTTGATGAAAGAGAGTGATTAAAGTGGCAAAAGCACTTATGATAGTAGGTACCATGTCAAATGCAGGCAAGAGCCTGGTAACAGCAGGTTTATGCCGTGTATTCAATCAGGACGGCTACAAGGTAGCACCGTTCAAATCCCAGAACATGGCGCTGAATTCCTTTATCACCGCCGAGGGTGCGGAAATGGGACGTGCGCAGGTTGTGCAGGCTGAAGCAGCCAACATTGAACCCAGCGTACTGATGAATCCTATTCTGCTGAAGCCTACCAGCGACAGCGGTTCCCAGGTTATTGTCAACGGTGAGGCAATCGGTACCATGAAGGCCGGCGAATATTATGCAATGAAGCATACCTTGCGCCCGGAGGTACAGAAGGCGTTTGATACGCTGGCTTCCAAATTCGATATCGTCTGCATCGAGGGTGCTGGCAGCCCGGCGGAAATCAACATCAAAAAGGACGATTTTGTCAACATGGGCATGGCTAAAATGGCCAAGGCTCCTGTGCTGCTGGTAGCAGATATTGACCGTGGCGGCGTTTTTGCTTCCATCTACGGCACACTGATGCTGTTGGAGGATGACGAAAGAGCCATGGTTAAGGGTGTTATCATCAACAAGTTCCGTGGTGACGTAGAAATCCTGCGCCCCGGCCTGAAGATGATCGAAGAAAAAACAGGCGTACCTATCGTAGGCGTGCTGCCGATGCTGAAGGTTGATATCGAGGACGAGGACAGCCTCTCCGAGCGTATCAGCGGCCGCAGCGAGGTTAAGCTGATTGATATTGCGGTTGTACGCATTCCGCGTATGTCCAACTATACAGACTTCAACGTATTCGAGCTGATTCCCGGCGTATCCCTGCGCTATGTAACCAGTGTACGCGAGCTGGGCCAGCCGGATATGATTATTATCCCCGGTACCAAAAATACCACCGGTGACCTGAAATGGCTGCGCCAGAGCGGTATGGAGGCTGCTATTTTGAAGCATGCTAACAGCGGTACCGTAGTGTTCGGTGTCTGCGGCGGTTATCAGATGCTGGGCAAGCAGATTTCCGACCCGTACGGCGAGGAGGACGGCACAGGCAAGGCTAACATTACTCCCGGCATGGGCCTGCTGGACATCGAAACAACCTTTATTGAAAAGAAACGTACCATCCAGATGGCCGGCAAATTCGGTCAGGTACAGGGCATCTTCTCCGCATTGAGCGGTTTGCCTCTCTATGGCTATGAGATTCACTCTGGCGTAACCGAATTCCCTGAGGAGAAGGCACTGACCTCTATCAGCCCGATTCACGAAAACGGTGAAATTATGGCCGAGGGCTCTCAGAACACCGAGGGCAAGCTCAATGTTTACGGTACCTATGTACACGGTGTCTTTGACGGTGATGGCATTGCCGTGAAGATTGTAGAAGCGCTGCTGGCCAAGAAGGGTAAAAAGATGGAGGATATCCAGACCATCAACTTTGCGGAATACAAACGTCAGCAATACGATATTCTTGCCGACAGCATCCGCGAAAACCTGGATATGAAGAAAATTTATGAGATTTTGGAAGCAGGTGTCTAAATGAAAGACGGTGGACTGATTCATATTTACTGTGGCGATGGCAAGGGAAAAACTACCGCTGCTATGGGCTTGTCAATCCGCTGCGCAGGCCATGGCAACCATGTGCTGATAGTGCAGTTCCTCAAAAGCAGACCGACAGGCGAGCTTGCGAGCCTGGCACTGTTGCCGAATATTGAGGTAATGCGCGGCAAGGAAACCAAGAAATTCACCTTCCAGATGAACGATGAGGAAAAGGCAGAGGTTAAGCGCGAGCATATGGTGCTTTTCGATAAGGTTAAGCAAAAATGCGCCAACGAGCATATTGACCTGCTGATTTTCGACGAAATCATCGGTGCCTGCAACACCGGCGTTTTTGACCAGGCTGCTTTAGTAGAGTTTCTGAAGAACAAACCGCAGGAGCTGGAGGTTGTTATGACAGGCCGTAATCCGGCGCCTGAGCTGGTGGAGCTGGCTGATTATGTATCTGAAGTCTGCATGCGCAAGCATCCCTTCAAAAGAGGTATTCCGGCGCGTGTAGGCATTGAAAAATAGGGCTTCGGCCTTGTAGCATATGTTAAGAAAGGTAGTGTAAAATAATGCATTTACAAAATGTTTTACCCGCTGACATTGAAAAACGTAGTATGGAAATTATTGGCGAGGAATTAGGCCAAATTCATATTGATGAGGAGAAAATTGATATCGTTAAGCGTGTTATCCATACCTCCGCTGATTTTGATTATGCCCGCAATATGCTGTTCTCCGACGGCGTAGTAGAGAAGGCGCTGGCTGCACTGCAAAAGGGTGCTACCATCGTTACCGATACCAACATGGCCTGCACCGGCATCAACAAAATGGGCCTGGGCAAGCTGGGCGCAAAGGCTGTCTGCTTCATGGCAGATCCCGATGTTGCAGCACGCGCTAAGGAAGCAGGCTCCACCAGAGCCGCTGCCTGCATGGAAAAGGCCTGCACCATCGAAGGCCCGGTAATTATTGCTGTAGGCAACGCACCGACTGCGCTGGTTCGTCTGGACGAGCTGGTTAAGGAAGGCAAGATTAAACCGGAGCTGGTTATCGGCGTTCCTGTAGGCTTTGTAAATGTTGTGGAATCCAAGGAAATCATTATGAAGACCGGTATTCCTTATATCGTTGCCCGCGGCCGCAAGGGTGGCAGCAACGTTGCCGCAGCAATTTGCAATGCGCTTATCTATAAGCTGACACGTAAATAATTGTAAGTAATTAAGAATGATTATAGCTGAAATCGTAGCTAAAGATACAATTTCAGAGCCAAATTTTGACAAAATAGTAAAATCATTTTCAATTACTTGACAAATCAGTTTATATGTTATAGGATAAATTCTGTAACGTATGACTGCTGATTCATTGATGAAACAGTGCTTTTTTAGCACTGTTTTTTTCAAGCGTTGCAAAGCTGTTAGAAAATTAGAAAGAATAGCAATATTAGCTTGATTCTTACGGTTTTGTGTGATAAAATAAAATGAAGGTATTTTTAGATTATGGACACTACAGTTAATAACTATCCGGAAAGGTTTTTAACTTATCTGGAGGTTGAAAAAAATTGTTCTCAGCATACGATTGAAAGCTATCAAAAGGATTTGGCTGCCTTTGCGGAGTTTATGCTGCGCAGAAACAAGCAGAATTTTTTCTGGCAGCAGACAGGTCCTTTGGATGTGCGTGGCTATCTCGCAGAGCTTAATGAAAAGCAGTATGCGCGTAGGACGATTGCCCGCAGGATATCTGCACTGCGTTCCTTTTTTAAATACCTTGTGCGTGAAGCGGTTATTGAGTATAGTCCGCTGACAAAGGTGCGCACGCCAAAGTTGGAAAAAAAGCTGCCGGCTTTTTTAGACGAAATTGAAATCAACGAGCTGTTGGCGATGCCCGATAAAAGTAAGGTATTGGGTGTTCGTGATCAGGCGGTGCTGGAGATGCTTTATGCTACCGGCTGCCGTGTATCCGAGCTGGTAGGGCTTACTCTGGAAAGAGTAGACCTGAGCAACCGCTTCGTGCTTCTGCTCGGCAAGGGTAATAAGGAAAGGGTTGTGCCGGTAGGCCACACCTGCTGTGTTGCGTTAAGCACATATTACCATGTACGACAGCAGCTGATGCTTCAATATCAGCAGGAGCATGACTTCATTTTCGTCAATAACCGTGGTGGTAGGCTCACGGACCGCAGTGTAAGGCGTATTTTAGAGAAATATATAAATATGCTGGCTATCCATAAAAATGTCAGCCCGCATACTATACGCCATTCCTTCGCAACGCATCTTTTAGAGCATGGTGCCGATTTGCGTTCGGTACAGGAGCTTTTAGGACATGCGAATTTGTCAACAACGCAGATTTACACGCACGTTTCAAATGAACATGTGACGAATGTTTACAAGAAGAATCATCCAAGAGCATAATTTTTTTTAGGAGGGCAAATCATGAAATTGTTGGAAAAGACCAGAAAGATTAACAAGCTTTTACAAAAAGGAGATAAGGTTGAGTTTAACGCTATTGCAAAGTTGTTGCGTGACGTTATTGAAGCAAACACCTATATTGTCGGCCGTAAAGGCGGCGTAAAGGGTTATGCGCTGATTCACGAGTTTGAATGCGATATTATGCGTGAGCAGGTTCTTGACGATATGCGTTTCCCTGAGGATTATCTGGGCTTTATTATGAGCGTTAAGGAAACGCTGGCCAACATTCCTCATCAGAATCAGAACTGCTCCTTTGTTGCTGATACAAAATGCATTTTTAACGGTAAGATGACTACTGTTGTACCTATTTACGGCAATGGCGAACGCCTTGGTACCCTGATTGTTGCTAAATATGATGCGGAATTCGATGATGATGATTTGCTGCTGGCTGAATATGCTGCTACTGTTTTGGGTGTAGAAATTCTGCATGACCGTGAAGCAGTTGTTTCCGAAGAAATCCGCAAGAAGGCTACTGTACAGGTTGCTTTCTCCACCTTGTCCTATTCCGAGCTGGAAGCTATTGTAAACATTATGGGCGAGCTGAATGGCAACGAAGGCCTGCTGGTTGCTTCGAAGATTGCTGACCGCGTAGGTATTACCCGTTCCGTTATCGTAAACGCACTGCGTAAATTTGAAAGTGCCGGCCTGATTGAAACCAAATCCCTAGGCATGAAGGGCACCTATATCCGCGTACTGAATCCGATGCTGTTTGAAGAACTGAAGAAGAGATCATAAGTTTTTTGATAAATTATATATATAATGAAGCCAGTCTGTTGTAACTGTAGTTGCGGCAGACTGGCTTTCTTGTAAATGTGAATTAAATGGCGCTGCTGGTAGCCGCAACTATCGGTTGCGGCAAGGATGAGCCGAAGCTCAACAATAGCGATATCCTTAAGCAGAAAATGCCTGCTACCTGACGGTTTGCTGGAGTTTTTGGTAATTTAAAATCTTTCTAACAATTCTTGACATTATCACGATTATCTGTTAATATAAGACCGTAAGATTTTGCACACCTGCCTGGAGCATGGTCACTGCAGCGTCACGAACGCCTTATGTATTATTGAGTAGTACATAAGGCGTTTTTTATTCAGAAGGGAGCTAAAGTAATGCAGACAAATGAATCAAGTCAAGACGGTGAAATCAAGCATGTCATCCGCAGCCTATGTATGATGAACAACAGGTTTATGAATTTCATGCTTGACGACAACAAAGAAGCAGCGCAGGTTTTCTTGCGCATTATCCTGGGAGATGATAAAATTAAGGTGAGAAATGTCAGAATACAGAGCTTTAT
>ENA-OROE01000659-OROE01000659.1-human-gut-metagenome-genome-assembly--contig:-NODE-659-length-31118-cov-6.398641_pt1 | contig 31118 bp, 25 predicted proteins | sample MGYA00242126_ERZ509044 | MGnify/ENA primary metagenome ERZ509044 (study PRJEB26280, sample SAMEA2338716) | human gut metagenome | biome: human gut; feature: human-associated habitat; material: faeces... | reverse complement strand
TCAAAGGTCTTGTCCTGTCTTCTTCCCATTCGTGTTCCGGCTGTGCGTGACGCACAAAATAAACTCTTGTCATACCGTGTCTCCTATCTCTTCTCAATAATCAAATGATGAAAAAATGCGATGTCTTTATATCCATCCATATCCGATACTCGCATCTCGATTTCCACCATTTTATCCTGCCAGTCAACATCCTTATGTATTTCCTGATTTTGTTGCATATCCCAGAAAGTTCTCATTCCCAGTGTCTTCGTAATTGCAAGTTCCGGACACCATTTTTCAATATCTGCATCCTCATAGTAACGAATTGCTCCGTACTTTGAAGCCATTCCGTCATTACCATCTAACAGACTATGGGCATGTTCAAAATCATTCAAAAGTACAACCATCTGCATAACCCGACCTGCACGATTATGTTTCACAATAGAAATCTTGCCATTAGGTTTTAAAATCCTTGCAAACTCCTTAACAATATCCTCTCTATCTTCGGCGTACTCCAAGACATTGTGACAGATAATCATATCAAAGGTCTCATTATCAAATTTATGCAATTCATCGGTACTACCAACAATTTGTGTATATTGGTTGTCTATCCATCGCTCTTTTATGCTATCTCCATCCGGTTCAATGGCTGTTACATCGTTATGCTCTGCCAGATAGTTTGCGGTTACACCTATACCACTTCCAAAATCAAGTATCTTCTTATCTCGAATTTCTCCTAATCGTTTCCATACAATTCTCTTCATGAGACATTCCCAAGGTTGTAAGTCTGTTACTTTATGCATCATACCAGCTCCATTTCATCTTCCATTTTTACAAATCCATATTTTTCATACAATGGCCGCCCCATATCTGTTGCCTCTAAGGCTATCTGCGACACGCCCTGTTTCCTCGCATCATTTACCAGTAAATCCAATGTATGAAATGCAATCCCCTGTCTCCGATATTCCGATGCTGTATACATATTCATAATATAAGCCTTTTTACCTGTTGGATTATGGTAGGTCGGCATAACCTGATAAAAACTCAATCCACCAGCTCCGATAAACTTTCCGTTATCATACACCAAATATGCAATATGCTCACCGCTTTCCAACGCACGCCTATAATAGGCATATGATTCTTCCTCAACAACAGACATATCCTCATCATCTGACAACTTATTTGCTGCACGAAGGACAATTATTCTTGTTCTTACCAATTCATCCAAGTGTTTTAATTGTTTGAACAGCAATCTCGTCCCATTGCTTATCATGCGGTTCAAGTTGCACTACTCCTCTTTTTAGTCCTAAGGACATAAAACACACCCCTCCTGACTTATCTATTCTGCCCTTCTCTTATAAATGGTTCCTTGATTTCTTTACTTAACAACCGACTATATGATTCTACCTTACGAAATGTGTTTCCTAACATTTCCCGATTCCTGTATTCTCTAATAGCTTCCATATCAAACTCCGCATAAAAAATCCCCTCAGTTTTATCATCAGCCAGCAAAACTGTGTTATCAACACATTTTCCGTTTCTATCCCAGCAAATTGGACTATATGCGCAGGAACATCCAGCATTATCTCCATTCGGATTTGCCATAGCGACTGCAACCATATTTTCATAAGCTCTTGTCGAAAGTGCCCTGATTCTTGGTTGCATAGAACCGCAATCATTTGGGACAAGAATAACCTCAGCTCCTTTTAACATCAGTATTCTTGCACTTTCTGGGAACTCTCTGTCATAACAAATCATAATACCTAATTGTATTCCTTCAAAATCACACACCTTAAATTCTTTCCCTGATTCAACATCTCTTTCATCTGCGAAATCACAGGTATGCACCTTAGAGTATTTCATCAATATATTTCCCGACTTATTGATAACAAAGGCTGAGTTCTGTGGTTGCTTACTACCTTTTGTAAATGCAGTAAGTACTACGCCTATTTTATATTTTTTAGCATTCTCACATATTTGGGCAATTCTTATATCATTATCTGCAATGCTTTTTTCATATGACATAGGCAAATCATATCCTGTAATAAAACATTCTGGCAACAATAGAATATCTGCATGTTTTTCCGAAGCCTCTTCCATTGCCATAATGATAGTTTCAATATTCTTATCTATTTGTTCATTAATAGAACGTTTTTGTAGTATAGCAACCTTGAACATTCACTTTCCCTCCTATAGATAATTCAAAATGTCAGATAAGTTATTAACTTCAATATCGGCTTTTTCACTCTCGTCCATTACAGTCCACAAACTTCCAAATCCCTGTTTTATCCATATCGTTTTCATTCCTAACTGTTTTGCTGGTACAATATCATTATCAATGCGGTCACCAATCATTACAGCATTTTCCGGCTTACAGCCACTTCTTTCCAAAGCAATTTCAAATATGCGCCTATCAGGTTTTGAAACGCCTTCTTCTGCTGATGCGATAATCAAATCAATATATTTTCGTACTCCAAGATTTTCTAATCTCTCAGAAGTTCCTAATGATTGGTTTGCAATTACACCAATTTTATAAATTCTACTTAACTTTTTCAAACAATCTTTAGTATCTGTATACAGCCTCTCGTATTGCGATTCCCATTTAGGTAATTTCACCCCCAATTGCCTTGCTACCTCTAAATCTCCTTTTTTGTTTTCTTTATAAAACGACATGGCATATTTATAAATTTGCTCGTAAGTTAAACCTGATAAATCCGCTATCCTTTTCATCCTGTCTTCATAAACTTTGCTTTCATCAACCAATGTCGACCCAACATCAAAAAATAGCCATTTTATTTCGTCCTTTTTGGGGCAAAATCCTCTTTTTCTTGCTTCTTCTATCAGTTTGGGTTGAATTTCTGGATAAGTCCAATTAATCGGTAGTTCATCCATAATTGCTATTTTTTCAATTTCACTGTGAAGCTCTTTTTCAAATGTATGTATATCTGAGAAGAATAATTTTCCAAAAGTCTCCATTCCATCGAAATTATCTGGTGCAGTCACAGAATATATACAAATTGGAGTAATATCAAAAGTTATTGCTCCTGTTTCTTCATATAGTTCTCGTTTGGCTGTTTCAAGAATATCCTCACCATCTTCTCTATGTCCCCCCGGTGCCTCCCATGTATTTCTTTCCTTGTGCTTGCAAAATACCCATTTACCATTATGTCTGGCAATAATAACTGCAAACTTCAGCATTGAATCATTAATACTATCATAAAAATTCACTTTCGTCATATAATGCTCCTTATTAGATTTCATCTATTTTCTTGCCATTATTGCTCTCACAAATAGAGCCAAACTAGAGCCATTTGATAAAATAAATGCCGGAAACCCGCATAAATACAGGCTTTCGGCATTTTTGTCCGTTATTCAAACTCTTTTTCGGATTCGATTTTTCACATAAATCTGTTGTTATTACATTACAAAACCATATCATTTTGATACGGTTTTGTGTGTTATTTATATAGTTGCATTTCTGGTGTACCCAAATTGTACCCACGCTATTTCTGTACACTATTCTTTATTATCAAAGGTGTCATCTTTTCCATAAGTGCATCTGCGATACGTCTGCTTTTGTCATCAAGAATTTTCTTCTTTTGTTCACGTGCCCATTCTACAGCTTTTAACTGATCCTCCGGTCGTTCACTTAATACTACATGTTCTTCCATCATGCTATGCACCTCCTATCGCTTCTCATAGTTTATACCTACATTATAACAGCTTTTCACGAAATAGGCTGCCAAATCATGTAAGTATTTCTATTTTAATAAACTTTACTCACTTTTCCATAATACTTGAATAATCTGAAAAAATATGGCACAACTCTATTTCTCCAGACTGTATCTGATACATACATTTATAACTTTCTGTTACGTCTTTACTCTCTATAAATTCAAAATTACCATGCATTTGCTGACTCAAGTCTGCATTTTGAATTTCTTCAATTAATTTAACATTAGAAGATATATCAATCTTTTTTACTACAAATCCAAGCATTATGTTTCTACCATAGTACGAAGAGTATTTTTCTGTAACGAACCTTGCCACCCCCTCCTTTACATACTTTTTATTTAAATCAGATGAACCATCAATTCTCTTACATTCTATAATATAATATGCATCATCTTTTTCAAAATCACTCTTTAACAAAATACGAATATCAACTCTTCCTATATGTTGTCCACTTCCGGCATAATTCTCTGGCACTTCAAGTTCAAATTTATACCCTGACATGCCATGAGCAGCCTTCTGCTTGTTCATATATTCTTCAAGCATGATACTTCTAATTTTATTTTCATCATTTGGTAACTTTAACTGCCTTTCCTCATAGTCTTTTACAATCAAAGCACATATATCAAGAATATAGGTTATAATTTTTTCAAAATTTGCACGATATAATGCCCTTAAAATGTTTCTATTTAACATACCACTCATCTACAGTCCTCCTTCCCCAGAAGTACTGCATTTAGTACTTTATAACTATCTTTGATAGCCATTGCAGGATGCCAATTTTTAGCCTCTATAGGTTTTACAATTACAAACGAATCTTCCGAAAACTCTACAACATTTTTCGTTTGATAAAAACAATCATTCAATTGATAAATCATAAAGTTTGTTAATAAACTGACATCTTCATCAACATTATCAATAACAAAAATATCTTCTATCTGACTTGTAAAAGAGAGTTTTACTTGTACAGCTGCAAACTTTCCTTTTATATCTGGGTAGATAGTTATTTTATAATGCACATTGCTTTGTCCAAAATGTTCATCCCATATCTTAGATAATATTGATACATACTTTTTCATTGTTTTTGCATCACATTTTGTTTCTTGATAGGTACCACAAAGCATTGGAATTTGAATAGATAAGGCATAATCAACAAAATAATTATCTTGTAAGCCATACATCCTCATAACGCATTGGTTTAAGGCTACTTGTAGTTCATTCCTATTTTTCCCCCATTCCTCTCGTTGCATTTTCTCCACCAATTCAACAAGTTCGTCATTATATACATATGGATAATTGCCCAATTCCTCCAGAAAAATTTGCTCTCTTTCTATTCCTGTTGAAGAACCCAACATTAGGTTAAAATATGAAAATAATGATGAGTTAAGTAATCCACATAAGTTCAATAATGTCTTCTTATCCTTTTCAGAACCCTTTATGCAGTTTATTGTTTCTCTATAAAGGAAATCACTTTCCGTATATACAGCTCTTATAGAATAATCCGCACAATCTAACCCCTTCTTAAAAAGAACATATGGTGCTTTATATATCTCCGGATTTCTCGGACGATGTATTTTGTCTTTATTAAAAATCGTATAGGCGCTTTCATTAAGATAGAAATGATCTAATGCCTCTTCAGAATCCAAGATTTTTCTACCTACCAAATTTGAAGAATCTTTTTTATCGCCATCATTATCTTGAAGCCCCTTTTTCATTATCAAATTATTTTGTGATGCAACATCCTTTATAGTACTAAAGTTTTTACGTACATTTTTAATCAGCTCAAAATCCCAGTATCCACCGTAAACCAAAATCTTCCACAATTCATCATTTTCCAAGAATAATGTCTGCTTCACATATTTAATATCATCTGGTTCTATCATAATAATTCCAAATAATTTCAAATATTTATTTGGTTTCAGGCTTATATATTCCACTTTATGATTCAATGAACTTTTTTTGCATAGAAAAGAAAGCACCGTTGCTGGAGCTACCGCGCCCTTAAAAATCTGTTTTCTTACAGCCGAAATTTCTAATACCTGTTCTAATTGTGTATTAGTCAATAATCTATTTCTCAAAGCTATTGAAGGACATTTTCCCTTATATAATATTTTTGAAGGAATTACTAAACTACATTCTGTATCTGAATTTCCAATTTCTTGAACCTTTAGCAAAAATGCCACACAAATTTCCCCATTTTGCGCAATAATCTTTCTATCAGCACAATATTTCTTATAATTCTGTTGTTTTACGCTTCCCCATGGTGGATTTCCTAAGATAAATTTAAAATCAACCTTTTCAATTGATCTCGTTTTCTGTTCATCAAAGAAATCACCAAAAAGAATATTCTCATTTTTTAGTAAAGGCAATCTAAACTGTTCTAAACTCTTGGGATCTTGATAATCAAAAAGTGTAACATAAATGGAGAAAATAGTAACATCCACAGCTTCCTCGTTATAATCTATCCCATATATATTATCTTTAACCAACGCATTAATTCTGTCTTTATCTTGTAAAAAACCATTCGAATCTGCATTCCTCTCCAATATCTTTTGAAGCGATTTAACCAAAAAAATTCCAGACCCACAAGAAGGATCTAATACCTTACATTCATTCTCATTAAAAAGACACCTTCCAACTGTTCGATTTACGATGTAATCCACTAAATATTCCGGTGTATAAAATGCCTTATCTCTGTCTTGCTTTTCTTTACCTAACAATATTTCATAGATATTGCTTATCAATTCAATAGGAATAATATTAAAATCATAAAATGGAAATAGACACAATTGACCCGTTTTCATTTCTTCCTTAGCCGTCAAAAAACTATATAACACAGAAAGAGCCTCGTCTGTTATTTCACTCTTTTCCTTTTGCTCATCTACTTCAAACAGATTACCATTAAACCTCTCTTTTAAATATTTGATTAATTCAAAAAAATCATCTTTATTTTGAACAATATTAAGGAATATCTCTTGTGAGTGTTTAACATCATCGTTGAGTCCCATATACCCGATATTAACACCACGATCAATCAAATAACGAATAAACAATACCCTCAGCATTAATTTATTTGCAAAAGAAATTTTGTATTCGTTCTTCAACTTTTTGGTAATATATCTAAGATTATCAATTAAAAACTCATTTAAACTCTTTTTGTCCATACTTTTTTCGTAAAGGTCTAATGACAAACTGTTAGTCACATTCCAATACGAAAATGTATTTTTTTCATCACACTGACTTAGATCATATGTAACAATGTCTCGTAATCTAATTTTCTTATCAACACCCAGATCCATACTTTTTCCATTATAAATTCTAATGTAATTGCCTTCATCAGAAATTATAATTGGCATCTGTGCATTCCATATCTTTCCATGGAGTTCCACATCTGTCCTACTATCTAAATCATCAAAAAATACTGTAAGTACTCTTCCATCCACTACATAAACAGCATAAGGAGCCAATTCTTTCAAAACTCTTCTATCATGCCATGACAAATCAGTGCACTTATCAATCTTAGATAAATAGAAAAGTTTTTCCGAGCTATGATATCCTAATCTATGAATGACCGTTTCGATAGTCCTCATTTAATCGCCTCCTATATTCATCCTTATAATTATTCATACAAAAATAATACAAACTCTAATGTCCAATAAACTGTTCTTAATCTAGTATTTCTTCCCTTTTGAGCAAAATTTGCATAAACACAAGGTAATTTTATCGCAAAACTACTTTTTCTACAATAACATATAAATAATTTCAACTCAAAAATGCACCCGTTTCCGGGTGCATCCTCTCATCTACTCCGACTCAGGATATAACTCATCCAACACTTGATCCAGCGTTCCTTCCTTTGCATAAGGCAAAGCATCTAACTGTCTGAAATTATGCTTGATATCCTTTGTATCCTCATCAAAGCCCAATATGTAACTTGTTGCTATCTTATATATGATTTCCGTTGGAGCAAGTCCGTACACCTGCTTTTCAAAGATGTGTTTCAGACGTTCCTTATTTTCTGGGAATCGCTTTTTCATCTCATCGCTCTGGTACAGCCGCTTCACAATTTCGGTAATATACAGACCAGATTTCATATACAAATCAATAAATGTCTTATCCGGCATATCAAAACATCCTGGATTCTCCTGCTCTAGCATGTCCACCATTTTCTTAACCATTGTCTTTGGTGTGAATATCTGGTTGGTTTTCTGCGGTGGAATATAATCAAATATATCCTCTACGCTCTTTTCATCAAAATAATCAGCAAGCTTTTTCTTTAAGGCAAGAAATTCTTTTACCGAATCATCAAATACCACCGAATCGAATAGCTGTCCGTCAAAGTGCTTGGTCTGTCCGGTTTCTTCCTCCACATAGTCACCACCATCACGCAAAAACTTGAACTGATCCAGCGTAATGCTTGTAACTTCCAGAAATACTTTGTCTGGAATGATAGTATCAAAAGTTGCAAGCGTAACGGTATTATCTCCGTATGCCATAAGAAATGATGGAATTGTCCTTGAAAAGCCTCGCAGGTGATCTCTGACACCATCTTCGATGGTTTCCTTTTCACGCTCCTTTTTCTTTGTTTCTATGGTCTTGACTGTCTCCTTCGTGGATTCTTTTGCAAAATCAAAAATAGCAGTTGTCAGTCCCTCATTGAATTTCTCCATAGCCACTTTCTGCTTCTGCTCAAATTCTTTATCAATCTGCTCTGATGTTTTACCGGTTTCATATCTTGCCTGCTGTTCAGCAACACGTTGATTTTCTATAACATTTCGCTCAATCTCATAATTGGTATGCAACTTATCAATCATCCGATCGGCTTCATGGTTCAATTTTGACTCAATCTGTCTTTTATCTGCTGCTTTCATATCAGAGCCATAAGTAGACTGCGCAGTATCCACAACAGCCTTGACTGCACTCTGTTTTACCGCTTCTTTCAGTTTGTCGATGGCTTTCTGCGCCTTGTCCGGTGCCTGCTCCATCTGCGTCATTGTTTCCTGTACCTGAGATGTCACATCATAAATTTTATCGCCAAAAACATCCTGCGTTCTTCCAATCACAAATTCATCACTAAGAGCCACTTCCCCATTTTCATCCAGCGATAGGTCTTTCTGCACTTCCTCCGTCAGATTTACCTTGCTCTTTGGTTCTTCTATTGGTTCAAACTTTGTGATAATATCAATGACTTCCTTTGGTGCCCCAAAGATGTTACTGATATTCTGAAACAGGAAATTGCTCATAAACCCACGCTTCACAACTTCAATAGAGCGGATTTTTCTTGGAATCGTCAGTACCTTTTCTGCATCCAGTTCTACCAATTCTCCCTGTTCATCCTCGCCGATTACTGGGAAAAAATTTAACAGTTCTTTCACATTTTCTTTGCGTTCCTCTGCGGTACCTCCACCTTTGGCAGTATTAGGATTCAGGTTATTGGCAAACTGCTCAAATATGGTAAGTGTTCTTGCCGGATCAAAGTCAAATACATAAGCATTTTCTTTTCTCTTGAAAGATGTCCCAACTTTAAACAGACAAGGATTCTGTGCCCGGAATGCCGCCTGGATATAAAGTGCCGGGGATCGCATATTACTAAGCATCAGCACTGCTGTCCATTCTGGAATTGTAATTCCTGTCGTAAGCTGTCCTACCGACAAAGTAATGGTCTTTTCATGCTGTGCAATAGCCGCAACCACTTTATCATAAGATTTCATTGTTTCCTCATCATCGTCCAGTTTGCCGTCGCCAGCAGCAAGAACAACTTCATATTCCTGGAATATTGGATGTTCCCTTAATTTTTTTGCCAGCGCCTTTGCACTGTCTACCCTATCGAGCAGCCAGAAGGTGTGCTTTAATTCATCTCGCAATTCTTCCGTAGAAAATGGAAATTTTGTCTGTCTTGTCAAGGCATCGAGAAATTTATCAACGGAAGATTCATGGTTAAACTTACCATTGGTAACCGCAAAAAACTCATTCAGATCAAATGCATATTCTTCTGTCTCCCCGTCAATTTCTATGCCCTGCTGAAGCTCATCCTTGATAATTTCTGACATCTGATAAGTATAGAGATTAAGCTGTGGCAATGTTGAATACGGATTTTCTTCCTCTGCTGAAACATCCCAGTCACGTTTTTTCTTCTGTTCATCTGCATAAGTCCAGTTATAGATAGCATCATCAGCAAATTTATTATTGGCAAGTGCTTTAAACGGTGTTCCTGACAAATGCAACGTAAATTTACGCTTAATACGATCAAATGCAACATCTGTTTTGTAGGTATCCACACCCTCATGTGCTTCGTCGATGACAAGGATATCCCACTCCATATTTGCGACCTCACCTAATTTATCATACTGACCTCCAAAATAAATGGAACCTTTCATATCCTGCAAGGATACAAATTCAATACATTTTACATTTTCACTGTCTTTTCCTAAAAGAAAATGTGTATATTCTTCTCTTGTCAACACACCTCTTTTCCCTTTTAGTTCATCAACTTCACTCACAAAAAGATACCCTGATTCACTACCCAGAAATTTGGCATAATCTAAAAACCACGAATTTGCAATCGCTGGTCGGTTTGTCACAATCAGTACTTTTTCTGCACCGGTTTTCTGCACAAAATCATAGACCGATAATGTCTTTCCAAATCTCGGCTTGGCATTCCAAAGGAACTCGCCATCTTTATGCGCTGCCTGATAATCAACCGTCATTGCAACCGCACGCTGCTGCTCCTCACGCAATTTGTACGGAATAACTGTATCTGTCGTTTTTATGATGCCATGATCTTCCCTGAAATCACGAAACATTTGCTTTGATGTGGTGCCATCCACATGGAACCATTCATTATTTTTTCCATTTTCCTGCTCTATACCGGATTTTCGCAAATAAGCATGAAAGTCCTTATCTATGAATGTCTCCCCTGAACCATCATCAAAAGTGGCATTTCCTTTCCATTCAAGATGCCACTTAACATCAGCAGTATGTGTCTGTTGATTGATACGGGTTTCTACATCCTGCTCTGTATATCCTATCTTCGTCCAGCCGTTATGGCGAACCACTTCCGGAGTGGAATAGCCATAAAGCATCGGAACTACCTGCTTAGTTGTCTGAATGTTAGGTTTATTCATGCTATTCCATCTCCTTTACATTATTTTCTATAAATGCGATTTCTTCCTCGGAAAGCCTATATTTTTTATAAAGTTGTTTGTCTATATTTGCTATGGATACGGACCAGTCAATGTCGGATTTATCAGTAAAATCTTGAAGTGGAATATACTTCCATACCATTTTCTTATTATCCTGCGTTACTTTTAAAACTCCCAACATTGCTCTAGCAAATTTGCCACATAAATATTTATTTAATGCTACAACCTCATTTTCAGTTTTAAATTTTCCTATACTAATAAAAGTTTGCGTATGTCCCACTTTAGGAAAACCTATTATTGCACTGCTCATAGGCTCCCCGAACTTTCCACTTCCATTTGCCTTTGGAAAAAACAATTTATACGCATCCAAATTCTCATGTTTTACTATGTAATCTTTTAATATCCACATATTTATGCGAGACTTTTCTTTACGTCCACTAATTTCCACATATTCCTTTCCATCCGTTGGTTTATCCTCAAAAAATACGATCTGCGATAACTTATCAAAAATATTAGATGTTAAGTCTCTTTCATGTCCCTTACTAATCAACGGAACTTTTTTTCCATTAACATTCATTGTTTTTTCCAATATTTCTGGATGTTCTTCATACATAAGATTTGTAAACTTGTAGCTCTCTGGTGAATAGACTATATCCGAAATGGCCCGCTCCATTTTTTCTCTCACTTTAACAAGTATATTATTTAATACCGGATATTGAGTAAATGTATCTATCGCACCAAATATTTTACTCTTATCCCGGTATGTAACAGCAACACCACCCTTAATATCTGTGTTTGAAAAAACTTTACTGCTATCTTGCTCATAATATTCCACCTTCAAGTGCTCGTCTTCCAACATTTTTTCATTCCATACTTTTGGTGTTTTTCCTGCATCAAATAAAAATCTTGCTGGTGTAATCAATTCCACCTTTTCAGCAATTTCATATGCTACATCCATAAAACAATTATATATTGGATTATCAGATGTTCCTTCTTGTGTTTCCTGATATGGTGGATTCCCTATCGCAAAATCAAATTTCATCTCATCTACCTTCCTTCATGCTTTTATACGTCAGCGATTTATCGCTGCGCCAGTCATAGATCCGGCAGTACACTTCTTCCGGTTCTTCTATATCCTGCTTTCTCGGCTCATCTGCTACCACAAAGTCAAATAGACTGAATTGATGATATTCCTCTTTGGGCTTTCCAAAGGGAATCGTCCCGGATATTCCATCCATCTGCCACAGGTTCCAGACAATAACATTCACAATCTTTCGCAGTTCTACATCTGTTGGAACTCTCCCCCACCTGTCCTGCATATAGTCCACAAAAGTTATGAGCAAATTGATTCTTGCAATCAGAAGGCTGTCTCCTTGAAATTCATAACCATACACACTCTGATATGCTCGAAGCACCCATTTGAACCATTCAGTTGCACTGTCTGTATTTTCATTTACCACACGCAGTTTTCTGTCTAAAATTCCTATCCGCTGCCTAATCTCAAGCAGTTCTCCGGTAGCTGCATCATAGCGTGATACAATGTAGGGAGCTTCACCGCAGGTAATCTCAAGCCTTTTGGAATCGACATATTTTTTCCATCCATCCGCTGTGTCAAACTCCACTTTTTCTGTGTTTACTAGCCAACCCTGCTCACATTCAACATTAAAAACATCTTTTCTTCCAAACCACTCTTCATCGCAATGGTTATTCATTTTGTTGCATATCCACGATGGCGTAAACACCTCGGCTTTGGCTCTGGTACGTTCCTGCTGTTGTTCCTTATTCTTTAGCACCCTCGGCTGTATCTCATATTGCGTAAATCCCTTTAAGATTTCTTCTGTCATCTGCTCAGTTTCCTTGATTGGAGTACCTTTGGAACTATATACCGATGTCGCAAATATAATATTTTTCTTTGTTGTCTTATCCTTCAGCAATGCTTTAAGATTTTCACTGACCGGATAAGTATTCAGATCAATTAACTTATCCATTTTTATCCTCATTTCTAAAGCCGGCTATCTTTGATAGCCAGCTTGGAAAAAATGTATACTTTTTTTCATGAGAAAAATTTGGATTTGTAACTGTGAAATTTCACGAAGTTTTGACAGAAAATTACTGAATTTCGACTGATTTCGTGATACAATATGTAAGAATGGTTTTATGTATACGATTACTGGAAATGTATACCATTTCAGTTAGAACGCATGAACTATTTAACTGGATTTTTCATATTTTACTGCCTTGCTGTAAAACGTCTTAGGGCACATATTACAAGCCTTAGCAGCTTCTTCTATTGTGATTTTCCCTGCCCGCCAGTCTTTGTGCATCTGATAAAAGTTTTGTGGGATTGGTAATGGTGGTCTGCCGAACTTTACACCCCTTGCTTTCGCTGCTGCAATTCCCTCCGCCTGTCTTTGCTTGATATTGGTGCGTTCATTTTCTGCAACATAGCTAAGCAATGCCAGAACGACATCACTGATAAATGTTCCAAGCAAATTCTTTTCTCTGCGGGTATCTAACAGCGGCATATCTATAACAACAATATCTGCTTTCTTCTCTTTTGTAATAATGCGCCACTGCTCATTCAATTCCCCGTAATTCCTGCCTAAGCGGTCAATCGACTTGATATACAGCACACTGTTTTCATTTAATTTTCGCAATAACCGCTTATATTGTGTTCTCTCAAAATCCTTACCAGACTGCTTATCCATATAAATGTTTTTCTCAGGTACGCCCATCTCCGTTAACGCGATTTTCTGTCTATCCTCATTTTGTTCCTTAGATGACACTCGCATATATCCATAAATATTTATATCTTCCATGTATTTTTGCCTCCCATCTGCCAATTTCTCCTACTTAGGTCTAGTATTTGCATGCATATTGGTATATAACCAACAGAAAGCTGATTCGATAAAATCAGCCTTCTGTTGTAGTGTGTAATCATCATTGTAATAACGTTGCTCTCACAATCTCCTCCGCTCTCTCTCGAATATTATTCATCCTCTGCACCCAAAGCATCTGATTTTTCTCTTTCAGATGTTCAGTCACGCCCTCTTGTTCTGCCATTTGCTTTACAAGCAAATCAAACTGCGCCTCTGCCTGTTCCTGCATCATAAGCAAATGTTCCTTTAGTTTTCCACTTAATAGCATCGCCTGATAGATACCGCTCCGATGTTCTTTCAGATAATGTCTTCTCATAAGTCCAAACTTTCTCAATTCCCCTTCCGGCTCTGGATCAGAAATTAAGTTTGGTATCAAATAATCTCCATTTTTTTCGTATGTAATATTCATAAACAACCTCTCTTTCCACGAATTACAATTCGGTACTGATATTGTGTTTTCTCGATGTGCCATGTTCCTGTGTATGCATAGATTTTTGTTGTGTTTGCTCTTTCACAACCTTCTGCTTTTCTGTCAAGCGTTCTTTCATTGTCTTAGGCTCTAATGACTTCACAAATTCTGCAAAGGCTTCGCCCAATCCTCTGTTGGAAATAAACTGCTTCATTTTATCCAATAGTCCACTCACATCTGATACTTTTTTCTCTAGTGCAACAATCTTCTTTTCGTATTTCTCCAACAACTTATTTCTGGATACAGCTCTACCGAAAGCATCTATGATTTTTTCCCAGTCGCTTTTCTTTACCTTGACATATTCTTCACTGCCAAAAATATTGCTTACTGGAACTGCTGCACTTTTCAATTTCTTGGTATCTTTCTCTGTTTCTTTGGCAATAGTCTTTAGGGTATCTGCTCTCAAATCATGTTTTTTCAGCACTTCCTTGTTATCTTTTTCCTTCTCATCTAACTTTGCGATCTGATCGGCAAGTTTCTCTGCCTGTTCTGCCAGCCTTTGATTATTTTCTTCTATTGTCACCCCTTGATGCTCCAACTTTTCCACTTTCTGCATCGCAGCTTTATACTCCGGCAGGGTAAGGTTATCGCTCTGTACGCCCAACACCTCGACATCAATCCCTTTCTCCTGACAAAGTTCCGTCAGATAAGCTCGCTCCCTCTGTTGCCATGCAACTGTTTCATTTTCCTTTTTGCTGACCGCCTTTGCAAATCCCATTTGCTGCAATGCCTTAGTCAGACTGTTGCGTGTTTTCATGCCTGTTTTATAGCCATTTGCAACCGGAATATAATCAATGTGCAAGTGCGGCGTTGCTTCATCCAAGTGCATAACACAATTAAACAGATACAAATTGGGATTACGTTCCTGAAATGTTTTTGCATATTGCTCCAATATTTCAATGGCTGCTTTTGCCTCCTCTGTAAGATTTCCATCTGCACCCACCACAGGAGTGTCATCCTTTTTGCCTATCTGAACGATATTCTCGTAGAATGTCTTTTCTTTATTACCAGAATTCTCTATTTCTTTCAGATAATTTTCCTTTCTACGATCCTTACGCTTTTGTCCTGCATTATACTCCATAAGTGCCTGCCCAAAGCATTTCTCATACGCCTGTTCCAAAGATTCCTGTATATAAATTCGGTTCCAAGCTGTCCTTTCGGGTACCACATTATTACTGATAAACTCTCGGTTATTATGTGTCAGATGTCCCTTTCCCATTGGAAAAGAAATTGTTTTTGCTCCCAGTCTTTTTACCTTCTTTCTTCTAGCAATGCTCTAAATGCTGTTTTATTAGGAACCTTCTCGAACATTAACAGTTCGAGAAGTATCGCCAGCTCTGCTGGCTCTTTTGTTACTTTTGTCAAAAGTAACTCCTTATTAGTTTTGACGCAGGCATCAAAACATAAGTCGCTCTCCGAGGGCTCTGCGAGGCTCTTGCCAGCCTTATGGCTGACATATCTGCCATAAAATACATGGCAGATTGCTCGCTCCGTCAGATAATCCCTTCCATCGTTCGCGCTGGCTGACGGTACCAGATATGTCTATTCCGGTACCCAGTCACCCATTGCAAGTGCCATCGTCATCATCGCATCCGACATATCCGTCTCCGGCACATCCGCTGCTTCATTCTCTATATCAGCCCTATTAGTTCCAGTCTGTGAAGCAGCATGTTGGGTATTGTCATACATACTTTCCATTTTCTCTAACAGTTCTCTCTTTAACATTGATAGCTGTGTGGAAAGTATCTGCTCGATAACACCATCCGTATCGTTCCGTTGCAATGCCTCCTGTTCTATTGCATAGTTTCCATCCAATATCTGGACAAATGCATCTGAAAGTATTTTCCCGTAAGAGCCTTCTTTTCTTGTAATACTCTGCAAATATTCCCACGTTCTACGCTGATTTTCATCATCCATGCAAAATCGCACGTTACTTGAGCGATATTCCTTCCGCATCTGAATCATCCCTTCATTCACTGTTTCATCATGGCAAGTGCCTCATAACCTTTTGCATTAGCACATATATCTGTGATTACGGATACTTCCGGTTTGGCTGTCAGATCAGAGAAATTTTGTAAAAGACAGCCTCCACCACCAATGATATAAAGGTGTACCAATTCTTCCCGATATCCATGCGCTGTGAGTTTCTTCATAATTTCCGCTGTATAGTTTTCCGCAATCCGCTTGGTCGTCATAGCTACTGCATCTGTCCTGTCCCCGATTCCATTCCTCAAAAGCGGTTCAATGAGCATCTCCGGCACCTCCACACCACCGTGCTTTGATACTTCTTTTTGTATCTTTTCCATACACTGATGTACTCCGAACACTTCTGTGCTTATACTGTTTTCCATAGGTCTGCCATCATGAATTTCCAAAATACTCATAGTACCATTTCCTATATCAACCAACATATTCATGCCCGGCATAGAGCCTTGATTATGAACTGCTGCAAGTCCCTGCGGAAAAATTTCCAAGCCGCATAAATGGACTTTGTATCGTTCCTTGCGAAATGAGAAATCCAGCTCCTTTTCACGCATGAGATAGTTTCTCCATTCCGCAGCCTGCGTCTTTACCCATGCAAGCGGTAATCCCACTGCAAGCACCACATCTGCCTCATGCAATCCTCTGTACTTCATTTCCTCTGCCAGTCCTGCAAGTGTCAGAATATAGAAATCATCCGATTCCGTTTTATTGCCCTGATATACCAGATGGCTCTCACCAATCACGTAATATTTATCCCTATACTTTACATAATTAGTACTGACAATCGGCTCCTCGTCATAACACTCTATCCCAGTCTGAAATACCCGGTGCGCCGTCTTGATATTTCCATAACCATGATCCAGACCTATATAAATTTTTCCTGCTGCTTTGTTGCTTTTCTGATAATTGAATTTCTGCATCTATTTTCCTCCTGTTGTTTACATTTGTTATTACAATACTCTTTTGCTGTTTTTCCCGTTTACATTGTTTACAACTGCTATACCTTGCGTATTTACTGGATTTTCCGTAAACCATAGTGTTTACTATCTCGCATACACAGACGGTAAACAGAATTTGTAAACGGGGATCAAAAAACTTATTTTTTATCAAATGGCATTTCTGCATGTTCCGGCAATTTATGAAATTCTTCTTTATCTGCTATCCTGCGCCATCCTCTTTGTATGCCATATTCCGCAAATCGGTGGGACGATATTTTCTCCCACCCGGAAATACTGTTGTTCATGACATTATTGATTTCCTTTAATTCCCAGTCCTTCGGCGTATCGTATTCATGGTCAAATGCTTCTTTATATATCATGGTGCTGCATACATAATCCTGTGACAATTCATCCAACCACAACTGGATAATTCCGACTTTCGCATCCTCCGGCATAAACTCTTTCTGCATCTGGCGCAGATAATTTTCCGTATCTTTGGATAATTTCAATTCATGCTGACCGCTTCGATACAGCTCCATTGCCTCCGCCCATGCCTGAATGATATAATTCCTTGCCTCTTTCTCGTCCTCAAGAATATGCTTCTCCACTCTGTCCGGGTGTACCAGTATCGGTGCAAATCTACGGTTGCCAGTCCTGTCTAATGGTAAAAAATCCATGCTGTTAGAAGTACCGACAAACACGCATTGTCTCGGTCTGTCCTCTGGATGCGTTTCATAAGGGATTTTATAAGTTTCTTTCTGTCTGCTGATAAATGACTTAATATCCTCAATGCTTTTGGCATTCACAGTAGCCATCATCTCTGACATTTCGATAATCCAATGCCCCTGCATTTTCCGGTACACATTATCATCATCCATGCGTTTCAGATCATCCGAGAACCATTCATCCTTGATTGCAAGGAACCGAAAAAATGTAGATTTTCCTGCGCCCTGTCCTCCCACCAGACACACCATGATTTCGTACTTGCATCCCGGCTCATATACCCTATGTATCGCAGCCAGCATAAGAAGCTGCATAATTTCTCTGGTGTAGGCATCCTCCTCGGCTCCCAGATATTTGGGAAGCAGTCTCCCAATTCGATACTTTCCGTCCCATACAAGCTGCTCCAGATACTCCCGAATCGGATGATATCGGTTCTCGCTGGCTGCGATATTCATGGCTTTGTTGATGTTCCTCTCATTTTTTAGTCCATACTGCTTTTCCAGATACCAATGAAGCTGGTACACATCGGTATCTGTCAGACTGAAAGATGTTCTTTCCCATCCAAGATCACCAACAATATCTATCTTTCCAGAAAGCTCATTTTTTCTGATTGCACCTTTTAACAAAGGATCGCGCTGAAAAACGGTCATACAATTATCAATGCTCTGGCAGATATTCCCTTTATTATTTCTTACAAGGTCAGCCTGAATATCCTCTGCACTGCTCATTTCCTCCTCAAGCACTTTCCCGACATCGTCCCATGATACATCTGCTCCATTTTCTGACATTTCCTGCAACCTGCTCCACCTCTTTTCTGCCCTGCATAAATAGTTCTTTTTTCTCCTGCTCACTTCCCATGCAGAGAATATCCAGCCAATAATTGATGATTGGTTCTGCATGAAGCATCATTGCATAATCCTCAGGAAATATTACATCCGGTGGCTTGCCATAAAGAACCTGTCCACTATCTTCAATCTGTACCAACGCATCTTTTAACAGTTCTATTGTTTCCTCACACCATCTGTAAAATTTTTTCTTAATCTGAATAATGCGCATGCGCTCCTCTTTTTCCCTGCGAAGCCTTTGCCTTTCTTCTCTGCTCATAGCTTCTGTCTGAACATGTAATCCAAAATCCTCAATCAATTTCTTTGCGGCATCGTATTGGGATAATCCATACATTCTTGCTGTGTAATCAATCACATCTCCACCCACACCACAAGCAAAGCAATGATAATTTTTATCCACCTTCATGCTTGGATGTCTGTCATCATGGAATGGACAGCAGGCAACACCATTTTTGCGGATACGAAGTCCATAACTTTCCGCTACCTGTCTTGTGGTTAGCTGCTCTTTTACTTCTGAAAATATATTCAAATCACAAATTTCTCCTTTCCTGCGGAGAAAGCCTTTGCTATAATAAATTTGTTGTGGATAGAAAGGCTTTATCCTTTTTATTCTTTCATGTCCCTGTTACCAGCAGGGGCATTTTTCTGTAATGCAATCAATTCTTTTAGCAAAGCCAGCAAAAGCTGCTCATTCTCTGAATTTCCATTGTGCAATTCCTCACATATCCGCTCTAACACCTTTGATAATCGAAATGACATATAATTGCCTGACACTACCTTAATTTCCTGCTCTAACACTGACTTTCGATAATATTCACCTTTCGACACTCCCGATAATATAATTTTTGCCTCAACTTCTGATTTTTCTTCATCACTCAGCCAGAATGCGATTGTGTTATGCCGAAATCTATTCTCCCGTTTACACGCCATCTTCCTCACCTCGATCCACTTTTCCAAGACGGTCTGCAATTTTCTCCTGTGCATCCCTTGACTGGTGGCAATAGGTTTCAATTGTTGTCGTCACCTTTCCATGTCCCAGCCTCTTAGCAATCTCAATCGGACTGACCCCCATCTGCACCAGCATACTTGCATGACTGTGTCTGATACAATGTACTGTGATTTTCTTAACTCCAGACAGCTTAATTCCGCGTTCCATCTCATGCTCAAAGAAACTCTTTGTTCTTCCTGCAAATAATCTGGTTCCCGGTTTTGGTCGATACAATGTGCTGATATATTCTCGAATCTCGTCCTGCAATTCCTTATGAATAGTTATCACTCGTACCGAACTTTCTGTCTTTGGAGCTGTAATCAAATCTTCTCCATCAAGCCTTGTAAGTGATTCATCCACCCGGATAGTTCCATCCTCGAAATTTACATCTTTCACCTGCAAAGCAAGTAATTCTCCGATACGCATACCTGTCCAGAACAATATCTGAAATGCCATCCATGAATCTCTTTTATCCATGATTGCGTCTGAAAATTTCTGAAATTCTTCCAGCGTCCAGTAGGGACGTTCATCCGCTTTACTTTTCCCCATACTGCCTGCTTTGTGGCATGGATTGGAACGTAATTCATAGAATCGTACCGCATAGTTGAGAATGGAACTAAGCTGATTATTGATTGTTTTCAGATAGGTAGGCTTAAATCCTTTATCAATCATTTCGCCTTGCCACTTTCGTATCATAGGAGCTGTGATTGCATTGATAGGCGTATTTCCAAAATACGGAAGAACCTTATCTTTCATCACATATTCTTTCTGCTTCATAGTGGTTTTCCGCAGTCGTTTCTCCATATCTGCCTTATATATCTCCCAGAAATCATTCAAGGTCATGGTCGGATCAGAAGTTTGCTGCAATATGAAATGCGCATACCATTCCTCGGCTTCTTTCTTTGTCTTAAATCCTCGCTTCTGTGATTTTTTCTTGGTTCCCGTCCAGTCTGTCCACCGGTACTGGATATGCCACGTTCCGTTTGGATCTCGTTTTGCACTGCAGCTCATGCACCCACCTCCTTGGCTCCGCCATACCATTTCTCACGAAAATACTCCACCGGAATTTTACCTGCGATTGTAAGGAAGACTTTTCCAGCAAGTTCCTTATTCATTTCTCGCAAAATCTTGTAAGATTTTCCCATGTTCACACCGAGCATCTTTGCAATATCTTCTGCACTGTAGTAAATTTTTTCGTTCATAGCGTTCTTTCCTTTCTTTGTTTCTGTATAGTATCATTTTGTTTCGCTTTTATAATATCGTAACATTTGTTTCGTGTCAATATCTTTTTCCTTCTAATTTTTTATCTTGTGTGGTATGCTATATATGATGTTGAAACATCCATAGCTTTAAAGCAGGAGGAAATCACAATGACAATTGGTGAAAATATAAGGCGCATCCGACAAGAACGACATCTCACTCAAAAACAGTTAGGAGAAATGGTCGGTGCAAGCGAAGCCTACATTCGTGCATACGAAAGCGGCAGAAGAAACCCCAAACCATCTTCCCTTGAAAAAATAGCAGAGGCACTTGCGGTCAACCCTGAAGTCCTTGCAAATTCAGATTTTGATGGTGTGAAAGCCATGCATAGACTGTTTCAGGTATTCCGCCAGTATGACGGTTCATTATTTGAATATCAGGATAAAGACGGAAATGATATGGTAGGCATCAGCTTTGGAACATTATCGCTGATGCAATCATGGCTGGAACGCTATGAGAAATATATGGATGAAGTCGAGAAATGTAATGAAATCAAAGATGTCAAGAAACGTGGAGAATCTCTGCTGAAAGCGGAAGCTGATTTTAATGTTTGGATGGATATTTATCCGGAATCGGAGGCATGGCAGGATAGATTAAAAATTCAGAAGACACATGATGAGGTAATGGATAGACTAGGATTAAATTCTCAGAAATAACAGTAAAACTCATGAACATAATATTTTTAGGAGCACAATATATGTTTCCAAATAGTAAAAAAGATTTTAGGGTTATTGGATTAAGTATTATCATAAATTTTATAATTTCATTTATTACATATTTTATAGATAAACCCTTTTGGTTTAATGAAAATCAATTATTATATATCTTTGCCACCATAGCCCAAATAACTGGTAGTCTCCTAGGCTTAACTCTTGCTGCCTATACATTAATTGACGATAAATTCAAAAAAATTGGTGACAGTGAGGAATCATCATTAGACTACGCCAATCAAATCCGGGCCGAGAATTTTGATAACCTAATTTCGATTTCAATATTGAGTATTTTCACCATTATATTGAGCCTACTCGTTCTTTTAATATATAGAAATAGGCATTTAGAAATAACTATATTTTTTATGTTAGAATCCATATATATTTTTATTCAATTACTTATAAAAATATATATTTTTATCCAAGATGCCAATCCAAACAATATCATAATTAAAAAGGAGAAAGAAAAAGAACTGTTCGATTCCGAGTATACTACAAACCACATTATGGAAGAAAAAAGCTTTGCTTCATTTATAACTTATTACAATGTTCTTGAAGAGGCCATTAAAAATTATGCTCAAAAACAGCTTCCTGAAAAAAACAACAATATTAATCTTCAATTTCTTGATTCTCTTAGCATATTGAGAGACCTTGATATTATTTCTCAAAAATGCTATGCACAAATAAACGAATTACGCCTTTATCGTAATTCACTTGTTCATAGTACAGAAGATAATAAAATTGTTAATCCCACATTATTTGAAATACTTAAAAATATATGCAATTTATTCTTATCTCTTACCGAATCCTCAGCTAATGATAATTTATATTCAGAAGCAAAGATAAAACTTGATAATTATGTTGATTCTCTTGCATCGAACATTGATGAAAAATTACTTTGCTTCCTTATTAAGCATCCTGGAGCAACTCTTCAAGATATTGCCGGCTCTTTAAATATTACTGTTTCTGCTACAAAACGAAAACTACAAAAATTAATTACTTATGGATATGTAACAAAACAAGGCAACAATAAGCATATCACATTCCATCCAGATAGTTCTCTTCCGGAAATAAATGGTTCTTTCTCCTTTGACTATTCCAATAATAATGGAGTGTATATTATTGGCGATAACGAATGGAAATTTAGCACTAAATGGAGTAAAGGTAGCGATAAAATCATACATGCATATTCAGATTCAGATGATATTGATTGCATTGCTCGAATTAAAAACGTTTCAAATATATCTAATATGCAGAAGGACATTTTGCTTAAGCAAGATTACTCCTCACGATGCAGGGACATTGGAATAGGTGATGTCGTCATCTGGAAAAACATTCATGGACATTACTTACTCACACTTGTTAAACAAATTCAAGATGATACCAGAGACCATGACTCTGATTTGCTTGAATGTGAATATAAAATAATACTTTAAACCTACTGTGAGAAAAATAATATTAATAAATTTGTACCCAAAATGTACCCATTCGCACTAAAAAAATCCCTACAAAGCCCATAAATACAGGATTTGTAGGGATTTACCTATTTATTCAAACTCAATCGTTCCCGGTGGCTTACTCGTCAAATCATACATTACCCGATTGACGCCCTTCACCTCATTAATAATTCTGCTCATAACTCTCTGGAGCACCTCAAACGGGATCTCTGCTGACTCAGCGGTCATGAAATCGACCGTATTAACAGCACGCAGTGCCACGGCATAGTCGTAGGTGCGCTCGTCGCCCATGACACCGACGGAACGCATGTTGGTCAGTGCTGCAAAGTACTGGTTCGGCATCCAGGATGGTGCCTTTCCGTTTGCTTTGGTGTATTCCTCCACTGCCTTGTCCACTTCCTCGCGGTAGATGGCATCGGCATCCTGCACGATCTTGACTTTCTCGGCATTTACTTCTCCGATGATACGGATACCGAGTCCCGGTCCCGGGAATGGCTGACGGAAAACAAGTTTTTCCGGGATGCCAAGTTCAAGTCCGGCTTTTCTTACCTCATCCTTGAAAAGGTTGCGGAGCGGCTCAATGATTTCTTTGAAATCAACGAAGTCCGGCAGACCGCCTACGTTGTGGTGGGATTTGATGACGGCTGACTCTCCGCCAAGTCCGCTCTCAACGACATCCGGATAAATGGTTCCCTGTGCAAGGAAATCAACGGCACCGATCTTCTTTGCCTCTTCCTCAAAGACACGGATGAACTCCTCACCAATGATCTTACGTTTATGCTCCGGCTCTGTCACACCGGCTAATTTTCCATAATAACGGTTCTGTGCGTTGACACGGATAAAGTTCAGATCAAACTGTCCGTTTGGTCCGAATACTTCTTCGACCTCGTCGCCCTCATTTTTGCGGAGAAGACCATGGTCTACGAACACACAGGTAAGCTGTTTTCCGATTGCACGGGATAACAGACCTGCTGCAACGGAAGAATCCACACCGCCGGATAAGGCAAGCAGTACTTTTCCGTTACCGACTTTTTCACGGATCTCTTTTACCGTATTCTCAACAAAAGAATCCATTCTCCAGGTTCCCTCACAACCGCAGATGCCGCGTACAAAGTTGTGAAGCATCTTTGTGCCTTCCTGTGTGTGAAGCACTTCCGGGTGGAACTGGATTGCAAATAATCCTTTCTCCTGGTTCTCTGCTGCGGCAACCGGACAATCCGCCGTATGTGCAACGATGTTAAATCCCGGTGCAACCTTTGAAATATAATCGAAATGACTCATCCAGCAGATCGTATTTTCTGATACGCCGGTAAATAACGGGGATGACGTATCGACCATAACCTCGGTCTTACCATATTCACGGACAGGTGCCTTTTCCACCTTTCCTCCAAGTACGTGCATCATCAACTGCGCACCATAGCAGAGTCCTAAAACCGGCACGCCGAGTTCAAATAATTCTTTTGAACAGGTCGGTGAATCAGCTTCATAGCAGCTGTTCGGACCGCCGGTAAGAATGATTCCCTTTGGATTCATTGCCTTGATCTGCGCGATATCCGTCTTGTAGGAATATATTTCACAGTAAACATTGCATTCTCTGACACGTCTCGCAACCAGCTGGTTGTACTGACCACCGAAGTCAATGACAATAACTTTCTCCTGATCCATGATCAATCTCCAATCTTGTGTATTTATATATACATTATAGTTAAACTTGCCACTTATGACAAGCCTTAATTCTCCCCAATTCTTATCTTGCTAATTCTCTTCCAGACAATCCTTATCTATGCATCTTTCTCCCCAATTCTCTTCTTCACATAAGAATCCATCTTCTCTCTGACCATCGCCATCTTTCTGTTGGTCTCCTCATTATCAGAATGAAAATGCATAAGCTTTGCAAGATAGCCCTGTTCCACAGTAATCCGCACGCTCTCATCATACACAAGCTCATAAGCAAGTGATACATGACCAATAACAGTATCAGCCGGTGTGCGTCTTATTGCTTTGAGTATACAGTGTTCCTCATCAAACGCTTCTAACACTTCATCTGTAATATCACTCTTCATCAGTTCTTCAGTCGTAGTGTTATATATTTCTTCAAGTGGAGTATCAATATTAACCTTAAATATATCAACCTTATCAGCGTCACGAAGCACATTGCAGAATGCCTGCTCGCGGCTATTAAGTCCCTGCGGTATTCTGTACATATTGTGACACCTTATTGCAAGTTCAAGCATTTCCATGTCCGATTTATTCAATCTGTCATACAGAAATACTCCATCAGAACTATATCGATCCTCTAATGCTCCTGGCTTGTAGCCTGTACATTTGACCATTCCATTAAGAAAAGTACTGATAAGACCATCTTTGAACAACAGGTCTGCACCGAATTTTGCATGGTCAACAGAGTCCGCATCTGAAAATGTGTTATAACGCTTTATCTGTTCAAATCTTCCAACATCATGAAGCATTCCGGATAACCATGCCAGCTCAACATCATAGGCACACATTCCAGCTGCCTTTGCAATTCTTTCGCACAAAGCTGCAACTCTGTAAGTGTGGTCAATTTTTAATTTAATCTTAGGGTCATCTGCATTATAAGCTGCTGTGTATTCTGCAAATGCTTTCTTAACATGCACTCTGTCAACATACACACGGTTTATCTTGGCATTTTCATAATAACCTTCAACATCAGCAACCTTTCCCTCATTCCATGTGTCTATAATATCAAGCACATCAGATAAAGAATGGCACACAACTGAAGTCAGTCCCCGGATATCATTGTTAATCTCAATAGTATCTGGAATATGAATTACCTTCATGCCTGCTGCATATCCTGCTTTAATGCCATTAATACTGTCCTCAATGACTACACATTCTGATGGTTCACATCCGATAAAGCCTGCTGCCCTTAAGAATATGTCCGGCTCAGGCTTTCCATGCTCAACCTCATCTCCATATACAACACCAGAAAGATAATCCCATGCTCCTATTCTGTGAAGACTCTTTTCAGCACTTGATTTCTGTGTTGAAGTTGCAACAGCACATTTGAGTCCATTATCCTTAATATAATCAAGCAGCATATGAAGCCCCGGCTTAACCGGAACTTCCTCTGTCTCCCTGATTTTGTAAACATGGTCTGTGCGCATTGTCCGCATTTCCCAGTAATCCTGCTCTCCATGATAATAATCATCAAAAAAGCTCTGACTAAGCTTTGCCGGTGCACCTTTAAAACTGTCGATAAGCCATAACGGCATCTCTACATTTTTCTGGGAAGCTGCCCACAGCCAGCCAAGATTAGACTGATTTTCCGTATCAATCATAACTCCGTCCATATCAAAGATAATCCCTTTTATCATAACTGCCTCCATTCTACTCCTCAAAATATCAAACCGACATCCCTTGCATACACTTCCCAGATATACGTTCATTCACTTCTTAATCTTACTTCTCTTCCAGATACTTCTTAACATACTGTCCGGTATAAGACTTCTTAACCTTAACAATCTCCTCAGGCGTTCCCTTGGCAATAACAGTTCCGCCGCGGTCGCCACCCTCTGGTCCCATATCTATAATATAATCTGCTGTCTTAATAACATCAAGATTATGTTCAATAACAACTACAGTGTTGCCACCCTCTGCAAGCCTGTGAAGGATATTGAGCTTGTGGACATCGGCAAAATGCAGTCCGGTTGTAGGCTCATCAAGAATATATATAGTCTTTCCTGTGCTTCTTCTTGAAAGCTCTGTTGCAAGCTTGATTCTCTGTGCCTCACCACCTGAAAGCTCAGTTGATGGCTGTCCAAGCTTGACGTAAGACAAGCCAACCTCGTTGAGAGTCTCAATCTTTCTTCTTATACTTGGTACATTTTCAAAGAAATCAACTGCATCCTCAATAGTCATGTCAAGAACATCATATATGCTCTTATCCTTGTATTTTACTTCAAGAGTTTCTCTGTTGTAACGCTTACCCTCGCAGACTTCACAAGGAACATACACATCCGGCAGGAAATGCATCTCTATCTTGATAATACCGTCGCCTGAACATGCCTCACATCTTCCACCTTTAACATTAAAGCTGAATCTGCCCTTCGTATATCCTCGCTCCTTGGCGTCCTTAGTCGTTGCAAACAGGTCTCTTATCATGTCAAATACACCTGTATAGGTTGCCGGATTAGACCTTGGTGTTCGTCCAATTGGTGACTGGTCAATATTAATGACCTTATCAAGCTGCTCTATTCCGTCAATTCCATCATGGTCGCCTGCAATACATCTCGCCCTGTTAAGCGACTTTGCAAGGTGCTTGTAAAGAATCTCATTAACAAGTGAACTCTTGCCTGAGCCTGACACACCTGTTACGCATGTGACAACTCCAAGCGGAATATCTACATCAATATTCTTAAGATTATTCTCCCTTGCGCCTCTTACCTTAATCCAGCCAGCAGGCTTTCTACGCTCTGCCGGTACAGGTATCTTGATTCTTCCTGACAGATATGCGCCTGTAAGTGAGTCCTTGCACGCCATAATATCCGCAGCAGTTCCTGTTGCGACAACTTCTCCACCATTTCTTCCTGCGCCTGGGCCGATATCCACAATATAATCGGCTGCAAACATAGTATCCTCATCATGTTCAACGACAATAACTGAGTTACCAAGATCTCGCAAATGTGTCAGAGTTCCAAGCAGCTTGTCATTATCCCTCTGGTGAAGTCCGATACTTGGCTCATCAAGAATATAAGCAACTCCTACAAGACCTGAACCAATCTGTGTTGCAAGCCTGATTCTCTGTGCTTCACCGCCTGACAGAGTTCCTGTGGCACGCGAAAGTGCCAGATAATCAAGCCCTACATCTACAAGGAACTTAATTCTCGCCTTGATTTCCTTAAGAATCTCTGCACCAATAAACAGCTGTCTCTCTGAAAGCTTCATATTCTCAAGGAATTCCTGAAGCTTTATAATAGACATGTTAGTAATCTCATATATGTTCTTATCTGCAATAGTAACAGCAAGTGAAGACGGCTTAAGTCTCTGTCCGTGACAGGCAGAACAAGGTCTTATTCTCATAAATTCCTCATACTGCTGCTTAGTATTATCAGAATATGTCTCTCTGTATCTTCTCTCCATATTCTTAATAAGACCTTCAAATGCGACATCATATACACCCTCTCCGCGCTGGCCTTTATATTTAACCTTTACAGAATGTCCCTTAGTACCATTGATAATAATATCCTTAATATCATCAGGATAATCCTTGAATGGTGTCTTTAATGAAAATCCATATTCCTCTGCAAGTGCATCAAGAACTGCCCTGCTGAAGCTGCCCTCGTCCTTAGATGACTGCCATCCCATTCCGACAATAGCACCTTCATCAATGCTGAGACTCTCATCCGGTATAAGCAGCTCTGCATCAAACTTCATTGTATAACCAAGTCCGAAACAGTCCGGGCATGCGCCAAATGGATTGTTGAACGAAAAGCTTCTTGGCTCAACCTCATCAATACTTATACCACAGTCTGGGCAGGAAAAGCTCTGGCTGAAATTAAGTGTCTCACCATCAATAACATCTACTGTCATAAGACCTTCGGCAAGCTTAAGAGCTGTCTCAATAGAATCTGTAAGTCGTTTCTGGATTCCGTCTCTTACAGAAAGTCTGTCTACAACAATCTCAATATTATGCTTCTTATTCTTATCAAGCTTAATCTCGTCTGTAAGCTCATACATACTTCCATCAGCAATAACACGCACAAATCCGCTCTTCTTTGCCTGTTCAAATAGCTTTACATGTTCACCCTTTCGTCCACGGACAACAGGTGCAAGAATCTGAATCTTAGTTCTTTCAGGAAGTGCCATAATAACATCAACCATCTGGTCAACTGTCTGTTTGTTGATTTCCCGTCCGCATTTCGGGCAATGCGGAATACCAATTCTTGCATAGAGAAGTCGGAAATAATCATATATCTCTGTAACAGTTCCTACTGTAGAACGCGGATTTCTGTTAGTTGACTTCTGGTCTATAGATATAGCCGGTGAAAGTCCTTCAATACTGTCAACATCCGGCTTTTCCATCTGTCCCAAGAACTGTCTTGCATATGAAGACAGTGATTCCATATATCTTCTCTGACCTTCTGCATATATTGTATCAAATGCAAGACTCGACTTTCCCGAACCTGAAAGTCCTGTAAGCACAACAAGCTTGTCTCTTGGAATATCAACATCTATTCCTTTAAGATTATGCTCTCTTGCACCCTTTATCCTTATGCAGTTCTTGTAACTGCCTCTTTCTATCTCTTTCTTTAACTTACTATCAGCCATGTTTTTTTCCTTCATAAATATATTTATTAATCTCAATCATCTTGTCACGAAGCTGTGCAGCCTCCTCAAAGTTAAGCTCTGCTGCTGCCTTACGCATGTTCTTCTCAACCTGCGTCTTAACCTTCTCAAGCTCTTTGATGCTCATAGATTCATAATCAACCTTAAGCTTTCCGGAAGCATCACCCGGTTCCGCTGCCTTGCTTATACTTATCAGATCTCTTACTGCCTTCTTGATTGTCTGTGGAGTAATTCCATGCTCATCATTATACTCCTGCTGAATCTTTCTTCTTCGTTCTGTCTCTGAAATAGCCTTTTCCATAGATTCAGTAATCTTGTCTGCATACATGATAACATGTCCCTCTGCATTTCTTGCAGCTCGACCAATCGTCTGTATAAGCGATGTCTCTGTTCTTAAGAAGCCTTCCTTATCAGCATCAAGTATTGCAACAAGGCTGATTTCAGGAATATCCAGACCTTCTCGCAACAGGTTGATTCCAACAAGAACATCAAATCCATCAAGACGCATATCTCTTATAATCTTCTGACGCTCAAGCGTATCAATATCTGCATGAAGATACTTAACCCTGATTCCTGCCTCTTTAAGATAATCAGTAAGGTCCTCCGCCATTCTCTTGGTAAGTGTAGTAACAAGCACTTTGTTCTTCTTGGCAGTTTCCTTGTTAATCTCAGATATAAGGTCATCAATCTGTCCTTCAATCGGCTTAACAGTTATCTCCGGGTCAAGAAGTCCGGTAGGTCTGATAACCTGCTCTGTTCTCATAAGCTCATGCTCTGCCTCGTATGTGCTTGGTGTTGCTGATACAAAAAGCATCTGTGAAATCTTGCACTCAAACTCGCTGAAATTAAGCGGTCTGTTGTCCTTCGCAGATGGCAGTCTGAAGCCATAATCTACAAGCGTAGTCTTTCTTGACTGGTCACCGGCATACATGCCTCGAATCTGCGGAATAGTGATATGCGACTCATCCACAATAATAAGAAAATCATCTGGAAAATAATCCATCAGCGTATACGGAGGACACCCTGCCGGAAGTCCTGCCAGATGTCTTGAATAATTCTCTATTCCTGAACAAAAGCCTGTCTCCTGCATCATCTCTATATCAAAATTCGTTCTCTCTTCAATTCTCTGTGCCTCTAGAAGCTTATCCTCACTCTTGAAATACTTCACTCTCTCGGCAAGCTCTGCCTTAATATTCTCAATCGCAGCGTCCATCTTCTCCTTCTCAACAACATAATGTGAGTTAGGGAATATCGCAATATGTTCAAGAACGCCTTTAACTTCGCCTGTTAGGGAATCTATCTCACTTATTCTGTCCACTTCATCACCAAAGAATTCAACTCTTATGGCATCACCTGATGATGATGAAGGATACACTTCAACAACATCGCCTCTTACCCTGAAGGTTCCTCGCTTAAAATCCTGGTCGTTCCTTACATACTGGATATCAATAAGCTTTCTTATGCAATCATCCCTGTCCTTCTCCATTCCCGGACGAAGCGAAATAACCATGTTCTTATAATCAACCGGCGCACCTAATCCATATATACATGAAACCGAAGCAACGATAATAACATCATTTCTTTCAGAAAGTGCCGCTGTTGCCGAATGTCTTAATTTATCAATTTCATCATTAATAGATGAATCCTTCGCAATATAAGTGTCACTCTGAGGTACATAGGCCTCTG
>ENA-OROE01000623-OROE01000623.1-human-gut-metagenome-genome-assembly--contig:-NODE-623-length-32529-cov-5.065745_pt1 | contig 32529 bp, 15 predicted proteins | sample MGYA00242126_ERZ509044 | MGnify/ENA primary metagenome ERZ509044 (study PRJEB26280, sample SAMEA2338716) | human gut metagenome | biome: human gut; feature: human-associated habitat; material: faeces... | reverse complement strand
CAGGCGGGGGCGCCAAGCCCCTGCCAACCATAAAAGCAATCAGTGACAGGAGATAGAAAATAATGGCTGAAGAAATTAAAGATACAGAAGCTAAGGAAGAAACCGCAGAAGTAACCGCTGCAGCAGAAAAGGCAGAAGAAACCCTGGCAATGAAGAAGCTCACCGCTTTAAAGGAATTTGCCGATGCACACGAAATCAGCGGCCTGCAATATCTGCAAATTAACGAGGCAAACCTGCTCGTCAACACCAGACTGCTGGTTGAAGGCCAGACCTTGCCCCTGTTTATCGTGGTAAACAATTCCGTTTACACCTATTTGCAGGCACATCTGGTAACTCTTACCGAGGAAAAGAAGGCTGCAACCTTAAGCTATCTGAACGAGCTGAACAACGAATTCAATATGCTTAAATACAGCATCAATCCGCAGGGCAACGTAATTCTTACCTTCAGTATTCCCGCAGGCGACGATAAATTCGACCCGGCATTGGTATTTGCCCTGGTTGACCAGATGAAAGCACATCTGGATACGCATTATTCCGCTCTGATGGAAAAAATCTGGAGCAAATAATTTTTTGATTGTTGAGAAGGTATATCGATGATGAAAAACTCTTATAAAAAGAAATTTTGTCTGGCAGCAGCAAGCTCCATAATGGCTATGAGCTTTGCCAGTTATGCTTTTGCTGCCGATGCTACGGCAGATGATGCGGATACTATGGAGTTTACGCTTGACTCTATGGTTGTAACCGCAAGCCGTATCCCGACCAAAATCACCGAAGCTAAGGCCGATATCAGCGTTATTACGCGTAAGGATATCGAGCAGATGCATATGAGCAGCGTGGAAGAGGTACTGCGTACTGTTCCCGGCGTACAGTTCATGAACTACGGCGGCAACGGCGGTATGAACGCCAACATGAGCGGTATCCGTATCAACGGCAGCAAGGAAGTTGTCGTTCTGGTTGACGGTGTCCGTGTGAACGAATTCCAGGGCAGTGATTCCGGTTACTTCTTTGCGGCATTGACCAATAATACGGATAATATCGAACGCGTTGAAGTACTGCGCGGCGGTGCCGGTACGCTTTACGGCAGCGGTGCTAAGGGCGGTGTTATCAATATCATTACCCGCAAAATCAACGATAACAAAACCAGCATTGATGTTTCTGCCGGCAATTTCAGCACCAGACAATATAAGCTGAATACCCAAGGCCGTCAGGGCAAAGTGGGCTACCACGTTTATTATGATGATAAGCACAGCGGTGACTTTAAGGATGGCTCCGGTAAAAAATGGCAGAGCGATATTGACAGCAAATCCGTCGGCCTGAAGGTTAATTATGATATTACTGCGGATCATAAGCTGAGCCTGAGCTATGACAGGACCAAATCCGATTTTAACGGCTATGATTATATTTACCATAACAACTATAGGGGCGATTATAAAAACGATTCCATTACCTTCAAGGATGATTTAACCTTGTCGGATAAGTGGAGCAACAGCTTTACCTATCGCCGCAGCAACACCGAAGGTCAGTATGCGCAGAATAATCACACTCTGTTCAATGCCGATGCCGATTATACCTATGACTTTATCAGTGATCAGGTAACATATATCACCAACAGACATAACGTAGTTTTCGGCGTAGATTATGCTCACGGCAAGGACAACGCTGCTAAAGCGTTGGTTGGCACAAGCGGTAAGCCGGCAAACTTCAAGATGAAGAACACCTCCTACTATGTACAGGATGACTGGAAAATTATTCCGCATGTAACCTTGTCCGGCGGCTTGCGCTATGACCGCCCCAGCAACAGCGGTCAGACAGGTGCAACTTTGGAAAGCCACACCTCCAAGAGCTACAAGCTGAGCTGGGATATTACCGATAAGGATATTCTTTATGCAGGTCGCAGTGATTTCTTTATTCTGCCGAGCATGTATCAGCTGACTAACAGACAATATGGTAACGCATCCTTGAAGCCTGCTTACGGCCGTACTTCTACCATCGGCTACAGCAAGAGCTTTGATGACTATAATATCTTTACCTTCAACTGGTTTGAAACCAAAACCGAACGCGGTATTGGTCTTACCGCTGCAGGCTATGTCAACACCAAAGGCATGTCGCGTGGCTGGAACGCACAGTTCATGACACAGCTGGGTGAGCACTGGAATGCCAATATCGGCTGGGGACATCTTTACCAGTACGAAGATGAGGATACCTATAGCTATGGTTATTCCCCGAAGGATTTGGCTACCTTCGCCGTATACTACGACTATGCCAAGGTTAAGGCAGGATTGGACGGCTACTACTTCTTCCGTCGTGTAAATCCGAATTACCCGAACGGCTGGCCGGCAGATGATTATGCTATCTTTAATATGAGTGCAAGCTATGCACCTACAAAGAATATCAATATCTACGCTAAGGTCAACAACCTGTTTGACAAGATGTATTCCGAGCGTACCCACGTTATTTATGCAACCGGCCGTCCCGGTGACTGGTATTCCATGCCGGGCCGCAGCTTCGTACTTGGTATGCAGGTTACCTTCTAATCTTAATTTCAGCTCTCTCATATTTTTCATACTCAGCTGCGGTGCTGCCATGGCAGCGCTGCGGCAACCTCCAAATAAACTCATAAACTTTCATAAAGCAAAACAGCTCCGGCATGCGCAGTGCATTCGGAGCTGTTTTCACCTGTAATTCTCTTGACCATACTATTACTATATAGCTTATAATAACAATAAAAATCAAAGGAGGCTGATTATGTCGGAACATTTATGTACCTTGTCGACAGGAGATAAGGTTTATTTTTACGATAAAAGCATCGTTATTTATTTTTCAGGAGCGCGCAAAATCTTAAGCACCTCGCTTTATAACGGCGGTTACCATGATGATTACGCTGCCGTATATAATTATGATGCCAAGCAGGGAGCCGGCATGCCATGCGAAATGCTGGCGGACACCTATGTGGAGCACATGCGCCTTGTATCCAAGCGCCTGGCGCTGGACCCGGATAAGGTGAGCGGCATGGGCACAGCGGCCAGCATGGAAAATGCTGTTGTTGAAACTATGAGCTTTAAGGAGCTTACCGTGACCGCCATCGTGACCGGCGGCATTGAAACAAACGGCGGCCGTGCGGGCGACCCTGCGGATTACTATAAGCCGCAGCCCAAGCCTGTGAAGTATGGTACCATCAACATTATGCTGCTGTTGGACTGCGATATGCCGGAAGGAGTAATGGCGCGCGCTCTAGTGACTTGCACCGAGGCCAAGACTGCTGCCATTCAGGAGCTGCTGGAGGGCAGCAAATACTCCAATGGTATTGCTACAGGCTCCGGTACGGACCAGACGATTATTATCGCCAACAGTGCGAGTGAACTGTACATGGAGGGAGCAGGCAAGCACTCCAAGTTGGGTGAGCTTATCGGCAAGACCGTGAAGAACGCAGTAAAAAAAGCGCTCGCCAAGCAATCTGGCCTGACTCCCGCAAAGCAGCATGACGTATTCCGCCGCCTCAAACGCTTTGACATCAAGCCGGGCGATATGTGGCAGGCATACAGCGCACAGGATGCTGCGGTAGTAAAGCCGGAATATCTGCTGGCAGCCGAAAAGCTGGCTAAAGAAGATATAATGCTGGTATATACTTCGCTCTATGCGCACCTGCTGGACCAGCATTTGTGGGAGCTTATCAGCGCTAAAGAAATGCAGCTGGCAGGGCAGAAGCTGCTGCAGATTGTGGCAGAGCAATATAATGTTGAAGCTGAAGTGATAAAAGAAGGAACCTTGGCTGCTATGCTGGCAGCATGGCAGCAGCAGTTCAATAAAATTATCGCTGAGCGCTTGCATCAGACTGCAAAAGAGAGCTAGGTTCAGGTGAGAAAAATATAAATATGCACTTGACCTTATAGCGGCAATATAGTGTATATTATGGTTGTAATCAAAGGAAGCGAGGTGAATAATATGCATCCGAAATTTGAAATTCCGACTGATCCGCACGGCAAGCATCGTTATGAAAGCGCTATGAAGCACGTAGAGGCTGCTAAAAAGGCAGGTAAATCCAGCGACGAAATCCATGCTATCTTCAAAAAGGTAATGGAGTTCAACCCGATGGACATTGAGTCCATTCCGCAGGATGAAGCACATGCTAAGTATCGCACTGCCATGGTGCATATGAAAAAAGCACTGGAAAGCGGCAAGAGCGCAGACGAAGCGCATGATGTTTTCCGCAAAATCATGAATGGCGAGACCAGCGGTCACTGCCACCACAGCAAATAAGGCTGAAAGCAAAAGCATCGTAGGCTATTGAGGTAGCTTACGATGCTTTTTTGTGCAGAGATGTTTTGTCAAGATTGCTCTGTTGCGTGCATTTCTTTTTCTAATTTTTCTATATCCTCTATGGATAACTTGGTAAGTTCAGAGATTTCTTGCAGAGAATAACAGCCCTTAGCCAGCATGAGTTTAGCAATTGCATTTTTTTCTTCAGCTTTGCCTTCAATTCTACCCTCAGCTTTACCCTCGCGTCTTTCGTCTAACAAACGTGCTTCCAAAAGCATAAATTCTCGCCTCACTTTCGTATCAAGCCTGCTTTTCTATATGCATATCATTCTTCAGCTTTTCTATGTTATCAATAGACAACCCGGAAAGTTCAACTATTTCTTGCAGAGAATAGCAACCCTTAGCCAGCATGAGTTTAGCAACTCTAAGTTTTTGTTTAGCTTCACCTTCGGCAAGAGATTCTTCGCGAATATCCTTCATACGCATTTCGTAAGTCATATAGGAATCCCTCACTTTCTTATCATTCTTGATTTCCGTAATCGTATCAGCAACCTCGCGAGTGAAGTTGCTGGTAACTGTATTGTTGTTGATGTAGTCAAACAGGCTTTGAATATCCGGCGATACATCGCCCTTAGTGCCTAATGTGTTAAGAAACATAATAGCAGCTTCATCTGCTAATTCAATCTCCATGTTTTCCAGGCAGCGTCTTTTAAAAGTATAAATACGCTGGGAATCCTCAAAGAAGTCAAACAGGCAGAAGATGATATAAGTGGGAGAAAGCTCGTCATAATCCTGTCCCTTTTGCAGCATATCTGTATCCAACATGGCCTGGTAGTAGCGAGTGCGCTTGGGAAGTTGAAATTTACCAGTACGGCTGACAGGATTTTTGACCTGCATTTCCAGATTGTAATGCGTATTAGTGTCGTCAGCAATTCTGACGTCCAGACGAATACCATGGCTGTCGGGATAAACATCAAGTGTCTGTTCTGCTTCAAGATAGGTGATATCTGCAATTTTGGTGTGTAAAAGCTCCTCTAGAATATGCTTGCAGATGCGCTTTCTGAGCATAACGTGCTTGAAGAGAAAATCGTTGGAAAGAGTGAGCTTGTCAAGATTAGATACTTGGTTTTTCATATGTTTCCTCCTTTGATTATAGCATAAAATAAGGCAAAAATATATAAGACAGCAGATGTAAAAAAAAGCACCTGCCGAAAGCTCGACAGGCGCCACTGGTCCGCACGACCAGGCAAGAGCTCCGCAAAATTGCGGCTACCCATGCAACTAAGGTTATTATAACATAGAAAAAGAATAAAAACAATAGTTCATAAAACAAACATTTTTATAGGTTGAAATACGATGACCTTTTTGTACAAAAAACAGCTTCTAAGAATATCTTCTGCTTTTTTGATGTTTAACCGGATAACGATTCGTGATATACTTATTATGATTTGCAATTTTTGCTAGTGCTATGAGGATAAATTCAAAGCGTAACAAAATATTGTGATGCATGTGCTTTGAATAAATAATTTATTGAGGAGAAAGAGCTTATGATTATAAAATATGCAACTACGGAAGATATTACCGCGATTGCCGCAGTGGAGGCAGAATGCTTTCCGCCGGCGGAGGCAGCAACAGAAAAGGAATTTATTGACAGAGTGAAATATTACGGCAATCATTTCTGGCTTATGTATGAGGCTGAAAAGCTGATTGCCTTCGTGGACGGCTTTGTGACGGATGAGCCTGATTTGACGGATGAAATGTACGAGAAGGCAACGCTGCACGATGAAACCGGCGCGTGGCAGATGATTTTCGGTGTCAATACCGTTCCTGCTTATCGCAAGCATGGCTATGCCGGCGAGCTGATTTGCCGTGCGATTGAGGATGCCAGAAAGCAGGGGAGAAAGGGCCTGGTACTGACCTGCAAGGATAGGCTTGTTCATTATTATGCCAAATTCGGCTTTACCGATGAGGGTGTGTCCGAGAAATCTACTCATGGCAATGCTGTCTGGCACCAGATGAGGCTTACATTTTAATCGGGGGAGCTTAAGGGAATGCTCTAATTTGGCTTGTACATCATGACAATATTGCTGCTGTATATCTAATGTAGAAAAGCTGTGTGTCGAATAAATAAGCAGCTGCGCAAGCAAAAAGCCTGCGCAGTTTTTTTGCTTGCGGCCTGTAAAGCGCTGCTAATAGCTTAGTAGGCAACGTAACGACAGACAAAATTTGTCAGAAATGTGAAGAAAATAGTTTACGCTTTTTTGTATATGTGTTACAATATTTATGTTATAGAATTATGCGACTTTTTTGGATGTGATTGATATAATGCAAAAGGAATTGATTATGCGCTGTTTGCCGACGGCCTTCTGCCATGCTTCAACAGTATTGGCGCTGCCAGACGGCAGCCTGCTTTGCTGTTGGTTCGGCGGTACGCATGAGGGCGAAAGCGACGTGGGTATCTACCTAAGCAGACGCACGGACGCAGGCTGGAGTGAGCCAAAGCTGCTGGTGAACGGGGCGACGGCGAACTGGAATCCGGTGCTTTTTGCGGGCGCGGACGGCAGATTGCTGCTGTTTTACAAGCAGGGCCAGCAGATTGCCGATTGGCAGACGTGGCTGCTGCAGTCGACGGATAACGGCGTAACCTGGAGCGGATCGCAGGAGCTGGTGCCCGGTGATGTGAGCGGCGGGCGCGGACCTGTACGAAACAAGCCTTTGCGCTTGGCGAGAGGACGCATTCTTGCCGGTGCTTCTACCGAACACGGCATCTGGAAGGCTTTTGCAGATATCAGTGATGATGACGGCGCAAGCTGGCATAAATCCTCTGTAGTGCAGATTGAGGGCCTGCAGTATCAGGCAGGCGAAAAGACTGCCGACAGTAATATTGCCGTCAGCCAGCAGTCCTTTTACGGACGCGGCGTGATTCAGCCGAGCCTGTGGCAGAGTGCGGACGGCAGCGTGCATATGCTGCTGCGCAGCAGCGAGGGCTTTGTCTATCGCAGCGATTCTGCGGATGACGGCGAAACCTGGTGCAGTGCCTACGCTTTGAGTCTGCCAAACAATAACAGCGGTCTTGACTTGGTGCGGACTGCCGGTGGCGTACTCTACTTGGTGTGCAATCCGGTGGCTGCCAACTGGGGTCAGCGTTCTCCCTTAAGTCTGTTCCAATCTACAGATGATGGTGCGAGCTGGCAAAAGCTGTTTGACCTGGAAACAGAGCCTGCGGAATTTTCCTATCCGGCGATTATTGCCGACGGCGAGGGCCTTGTGCTTACCTATACCTATAAGCGTTGTAATATTGCTTGTGTAAAATTGAGCGCGGATGAACTTGTTACCCTTTAAATTTATAATATAAGGAGATGTAAGACAATGAAGAAAATTTTAGTTGTGCTGATGGCTATGCTGGCCATGGCTGTTATGCTTACCGGCTGCGGCGGTGATAGCAAAAAAGCAGCTTATCCTGCAGACGGAGATATTTCCGTAATTATTCCTAAGGCTCCGGGCGGCGGTACCGATATCTCTGCCAGAGGTCTGATTCAGTTCATGGAAAAAGAGCTGAAGGGCAGCAAATTTGTTCCCGTAAACAAACCCGATGGCGGCGGTGTAACCGGCATGGTAGAGCTGGCTAATGCTAAACCCGACGGCCATACTCTGGGCATGGTTACTGTTGAGCTAGCTATGTTCCCGCATCAGGGCAAATGCAAAAACACCTATAAGGATTACGCAGCTATCTGCGCTCCGATTGCAGCTCCGGCAGCTTTGATTGTGCCGAAGGATGCTCCTTATAATAATGTAGATGAATTCGTAGCCTTTGCTAAGGCAAACCCCGGCAAGGTGAAGATGGGTAACTCCGGTATCGGCGCTATCTGGCATATTGCCGCACTTTCCTTTGAAGAAGAATTCGGCGTACAATTCAAGCATGTACCGTATCCGAAAGGATCCGCTGATATTGCCGCTGCTCTGGCAGGCAAGCACATCGATGCAACTTTGGCTGACCCGTCTGTGTTCAAGAGCCAGGTAGACGCAGGCAACCTGAAGATTCTTGCTGTTATGGCTGACACCCGCAGCGTAATCTATCCGGATGTTCCGACCTTCAAAGAGCTGGGCCACAACATGACCGTTCGCGCTTGGGCAGCTCTGGTTGCTCCTAAGGATACTCCGAAAGAAAAGCTGGAAGCTCTGCGCGCTGCTGCTAAAAAGGTTTGCGAATCCAAGGAATTCAAGGATTATTTCATGAAACAGGGTATCGACCCGACCTGCATTATCGGTGCCGATGCTGATAAGATGATGGCTGAAGACCATGCAATGTATGAAAAATTCCTGAAGAAAGCAAAATAAGAATATCGCCGTAAGGCGTAAGTGATAATACCGACGCTGTAACCCGAAAGGGTTGCGGTGTCGGTATTTTTGTTGTGTGACGTACATTCTGGAAAATAGTAAAGTAAATATATTGTTTTGCAAAAAAATAAGTTTTCTGATTATAGTTCTTGACGAAATTTTATATCAGTGCTAAACTGAAATTAGTGCTAAAACAAGATATGGTGCAAATGAAGTATCTTTAATAAAGTATACATTTTTTTGATAAATGAAGTGATTTTTTACTTCTGACTATCTTGATTACAATAGAATATAATCCTAGTCTGGAGGCTTTGTCCCATGCGGATGAATGCTTTGCAGGGAAGTTTGATGAGATTTCAACGCTGTTCCGCAACTGTAAAAAAGAGTCGATGCATTATTAGGAAAAAAACTAACCTCTTACAAAGGAATGCAGAGACGATGACTTTAAGCCAGGGTACTGACAGATTGGTATTTAGTAAAGGTCTACGAGAACGGACTTTATTAATTATTGGTAGTGGTTTGACTATAATAATAAATTAAGAGTCCTTTTTGCTTGATCTTGTGCTGAACAGAAACGGATATAGCACAGCTTAAGTAAAATTAAGCTGTGTTTTTTATTTTATAACTGTTAAGAATAAGCAAAAAGCTCTTCAGGCAGTGCTGCCGCAAAATCATTGCCGTGAGGGCAGTGACTGCATATTTTGTTATGAGGTCACAAACTGTATTGATGAGTAGCAGTTTGCGGAGTTTTCATATATATTTGTACGGAGCTTTTCTCTGTATAAAGGAGTCAGTAGAAACAGTGGTTGTTTCTGTTCGTTCCTTGCTTTTTGATAAGGGGGAATATATCATGAAGCTAAGTCAAAAAAAGTGGAAGTCACTTATTTCAGGTGTTCTTCTCGCAGCCAGTGCATCGAGTTTTCTCATAGCACCGGTATATGCCGCTGATTATAGCAAGCCTCTCATAGGCACGCTAAAAAAGGACAGCGAGATACTGAGTCCCGATGGTAATACCGTAACAGAAAATGACGGTAAACTTATCTATGATTTCCAAGGAAAGGACCATACCTTTACTATTACCAATAAGGATGGTATTACTGCCCGCAAAGACAGCGTTTATAATAACGTAGGCGCAGACGGCAGCTATGGCACCATTCACATTAATCAGACTAACACTAAGAGAAATGCTTATGTAGGTGTGAATGGCTTTATTGCTAATAAAGGCACTGTTATTGTCAACAGTAATCTGGATATCACTGCAGCCTCGGAATATTCTTCTGTTGGTATTGCGGCAGCCAATAAGGGCAACCTGATTATCAACGGCAACGTAAAGATGCGTAAGGATGATGCAGAAAATCCTTGGGGCATAATTACCAAGAATGTTCACGGTAACGTAGGCCCCGGCGGTGCAACCAGCATGGGTGGCGATGAAAACTATACGGGCGCCCGTTGGCAGCCTGCAGGTATTTCCGTTGACTATACCCGCGGTGATGTCACTGTCAACGGTAATGTGGATCTTGCTGTACGCGGTACAGCTGTAAGAACCGATGTTTATCAGGCTGACGGTGATGTACCGGCTTATGATTTGGGAACTATTTCTTTGCTGGGTAATTCTATCCGTATCGACACACCGTACAGAGAAGAAAACTTTGTTGAAGGCTTCGGCAAATTTATCGAACCGTATTATGCTCTGGCAAGCTACGGCGGCACGATTAACGTCAATGTAAAGAATCAGGAAGCACAAAACGGCAAGGTAGAAATGGTCGGCAACGTGCTGGCAATGAAGTCCTCTGATGAGGCTGGAAAGGCTATGGTTTATCAAAACGGTCGCCTTAACATCGGCCTGACCACGCAGGATTCCTCCTGGAAGGGTGTAATTGACAATGCTGGTACAGCAAAAGCCGGTGAAGTAAATCTGTGGCTGCAGAACGGCGCGCAATGGATTTACGAAAACGCATCCCGTAAGGACGGCCTTGATGCAAGTAATCTTGCTGATTACAGCAGACCGTACTATGAAAAATATGACGGCATTTCTCATCTGAGCAGTCTTGTCGGCGGTAAGGATAAAGCATCTGCCGGTATTATTAAGGTAAATGATAGCGATCCTATCCATATTGCTAATGCCGAAGGTGTTACCAAGGTATGGTATGAGCATGATGATGCTACACCGGGTAACATTATCGGCGGTGATGTTAAGGTTCTTAATGCCAAGACCGGCACAGAAATGATGCTTTACACCGGTAACAACGGCATCAGCAAGGGCTTTGCCGAAGGTGATACAGCTGCAGAGAAAAATAATGTCAGCGAAGTATTGAATTCTCTGGCACACAAGCTGTGGTATATGGCAGGCGACAGCAACCTTACAGGCAGCGTATCCATTGCTGAAGGCCTGACAGCTTCCTCTGTAACTATGAAGACCGGCAACATTACCTTTGCCGAGGGTGGGCAGGGCTTCTATGACTATACTCCTGAGAAGGACGATAAGACCTATGCAACCGGCCCGATTGTAAAATCCGAAAATATCGGTGAAACACGCGAAAGCGATATCAACGGAGTAGTTTCTGTTAATGTTACCGAAGCTCAGGATGGGGTGTCCGGTAATGCTCCCAGTGCTATGTATGCAGCAGGCGACGCAGTAAGTCCGCTTGTTATTGATTTACAGGGTCACACCTTGAAGCTCAATGCCAACAATCAAACTGCTAATTATGTGTCTACGGTTTACGTTGATGAAAACAAGAGCATGGAGATTAAGGATTCCAAGGGCAATGGTGTGCTGAAGGTTTCTGCCGGACTTGGTGCTGATGGCAATGCTGATACTAAGGCTAAGTATGTCTATGGCATTCGTGTAGGCGAGGGCGGCAACCTTACTGCAAATACCGATGTTGAGATAGACGGAGTTAAATCTAGTGCTACTCAGCGTGCTTATGGTGTATATGTAAGTACCAAAGGCAATGTTGTATTCGAAAAAGATCTGACCATCAAGAATGTTCAGACCGGCAACAAGGTTGGACCGAACACTGCCGGTATTTATGCAGACAGTTCTTCAAGTGCAGATGCGCCTATTAATATAACTGTTAAAGGCAATCTTAATATTGAAAACGTATTGGGCAGTGCAATCCGTGCATTGAATACTTCAACTATATCTACTGCCGGTGCAACTATTAAAGCTGCCGATATGTCTAACGGTACGGATTATAGCCAATATTATGCTTTGCAGGCCAACAAGGGTATCATTAACCTGAATACAGGTGAAGGCATTACTGCCGGAATTTTGGACGTTACCGGTGACATGAAGGTAACTGATAATAAAGCTTCTGTTATCAATGTCAACATGACCAAGGGTTCTCAATGGACAGGCGCGGTAAGCAATATTCCAGGCAGCACTTATAATGCACCGACCGGACAGTTTAATCTGACAATGGCCAAAGGTTCTGTATGGAATCATGAAACCGGTCGTTCGGTAGATACGCTGAAGACAACTTTTGCCGGCAGCAATGTTTCTAAGCTGGATGGTTCAGGTGTAATTTACCAAAATTCCGACAAGGGTATTACCGTATATGATTATAGCGGTGACACCACTGTTGTTTACGGCCATGATGCCGATAATCCGCAGAACATCACCGGGGGTGACTTCACTGTCAAGACAGCAGATGATGGCTCGAAGATTACTTTGGTAACCGATAGCCAAGGCATTAATGCCGGCTTTGAAGCTAGTGATACTGCAACAGAAAAGAATAATGTTAAGGAAGTGCTGAATAAGCTGGCTAATAAGCTGTTCTACACCGGTTATAAAGATGCAAATCTAGACGGCGTAGTGAAGATTGCCGATGGTCTGACAGCGTCTAGTGTAAGTGCTATTGTAAAAGCCTCTGGCGATATTACCTTCTCTGACGGCAGCAACGGAACGAAAAAAGCAGGACAGGGCTTCTATGACTATACTCCGGAAGAAGATAAGCCTGATTACAAGACTGGTGCTATTACTAAGTCGGAAAATATCAGTCTGAACCGCGAGGTAGACGATAAGGGTGTTGCACATATTAATGTAACTGAATCGAATGCCGGTAATAATAAATTTGCCAGCGCTCTTTACGCAGGTGAAGAAACCTATCCGTCTAAACCGATGACTGTAAATATGTCCGGTAAAGGTCTGGCTTTGAATGTTGCACAAACTGGCGGACAGGCAGCGGCTATTTACGCAGGCGCTAATACTTATATCAAGGTTATTAATCCGTCCGCAGAGCAAAAGCTTTCTATTACAGCTAATAATACGGATACCAGAGGCTCTCATGGCGTTTACGCTGACGGTAATGCACATCTGAATATTTCCGGTCCGGTAGAAATTACCGATATTGTTACGAAGGGTGATTCCGCAACCGGTATTAATATCCAGGGGCAGAAGAGCGAGATTAATATTGATGGCCCGCTGACAATCAGCAATGTCAAGGGCATTAGAGAACGTAGCGCAGGTATGAATGCTTCCGGTATTCAGGTAACAGGTGACACTTCCACTGTAACTGTCAGCGGTCCGGTAGATATTTCCGGTGTACGCGGCAGCGGCATTAGGCTGACTGGTAAGGATACCAAGGTATCTGTCGGCGGCGGCACCATTACTGCAGCTGAAGACAGCGATAAGTCGCATAATTTCTATGCAGTCCGCGTAGATAAAGGCACGCTGGACATCAACATGAAGGACGGCGCTGCAGGCGATACGACCACCAAGATTACCGGTGATATGTACGCAACCGGCCAATATGGCAAGAAGGTTGTAGAATACACCGGTGGCGAGCTGATTAACTGGAATGATGCAGGCGTCCTCAACGTGGCTTTGACCGATAAGGATTCCTTCTGGAAGGGTGTTGCAGCCTATGATATGTATAATTCCGACTATGGCAGCGGCGGCAACACTATGCATGATATCGGCCAGTTCAACCTGTATCTGCAAAACGGTGCAACTTGGACCAACGAACAGCAATCGCATGTGACAACTACAACCATAGCGTCCAAAAATCCTGTATGGACAGGCAGCACGCTGGCAACACTGCATGGCGGCAAGGATGCAGATAACGCAGGCCTGATTTACCAAAAGGATAACAATCCTATTTCTGTTGTAAATTATAGCGGTCATACCACTGTATTCTATGATCATGATGCTGCTGATCCGACCAAGATTATTGGCGGCAGCTTCAATATTACCAATGCAGCAGAAGGTTCTGCTATCACCTTTATCACAGATAATAAGGGCATTACCTCCGGCTTTGCAGATGGCGATTCCGGCGATGCTAAGGATAAAGTAGCCAACGTACTGAACAACCTGGCAGGCAAGCTGTTCTACAAGAATTATACTGATGGTCATCTGGCCGGCGTAGTGAAGATTGCCGATGGTCTGACAGCTTCTTCCGCAGCACTGAAGACCGGCGATATTTCCTTCTCTACCGAAGAAACAGGTACCTTTACACCTGGCCAGGGCTACTATGATTATAAGACTAGCAAGCCAGGCAGCCAGATAGCCAAAGAATTTACTACGGCAATTACCGGCGACGCAGCTGCTGATACGGTTTACATAGAAAAAGGCGTATTGAAGGACGATGGTACCTATGTATTTACTGCAGACAGCACGAACATCACACCTGAAAAGCATTTGATTGCCGGTGGTGCATGGCTTCCGCAGATTAGTGCAGCTATTTCCGGTTCTGACGAAAACCATAATGTTACCATTGATATGAATGGTAACAAGCTGACTGTAGATACAACAACCGATACCCATACAACCGGTATCGCAGCTGTTGGCAAGGGTGTAGTCAACATCAATAATGCCGGTGCAATGTCTATCAGTGCTACAAGCACTACGAACGGACAGACAGGTGCGCTGTTCGTTAATGCCGGAGGAACGATTAATATTCACAATGCCGGTGCTGATAATGTACTTACCTTGCGTGCTAACAGCGTTGCTTCTGCAAATGCTGCAGTTATCAAGAGCATGAACGGTGTAAGCGGCGTTATGTCTGCTATCACTGTTGACGGTCTTGTTGATATTTTGGCTGATAAGAGCAATGCTTCCGGTGCCAACGAAGCAATCAGTGCAGTTGCTTCCAAGGTTGAGATTGGCGGTGGCGTCATCAAGGCTATTAATGGGGCTGAATATGCTATCAGTGCCTATGGCGAATTCGCTTCCAAGAACCGTGGACAGGTTAATGTGAATGTTAAGAAGGATGCCGAAGGCGCTATCATTGGTGCAGGCAACAATAATGTACAGATGGAAGGCAATGTAAATCTCGGCGGCGGCATGGATAGTGCCGGTGCAAGTGCAGATGTAAGCATTGGCCTGAATACTAAGGATTCCTTCTGGAAGGGCAATGTAAGCAATGCTAACGGCAGCAGTGCAGGTATCGTTAACCTTTACATGGGCAATGGCGCAACCTGGACCGGCAATAACCTTTCCGGCAACACCGTAAACGCTAATCTGGATAATGCAACCTGGACCGGCTATAGCAACGGTAATGCTATGCACCTGAAGCTGAATAACTCTATCTGGAATGTAAATGGTGCCAGCAAGCTTGCTTCCTTCTCCGGTAATAATGGCAGCATTATTGTGGCAAACAATGCAGGCGATATCAATGTAGCTGAGTACAGCGGCAATACCAATGTTATTTATAACCATGATGCTGACAATCCGACGAATATTCTCGGCGGCAACTTTAATATCGGTCAGGCTGATGCCGGATCCGCTATTACGCTCATTACTGATAACCGGGGCATCAATAAAGGCTTTAACGCATATGATAAGGCAGAAGACCAGAATACAGTTAATGAAGTTCTTAACAAGCTGGCACAGAAGCTCTTCTACACCGCTAATGATGGCAAGCTGGCAGGTACTGTCAAGATTGCTTCCGGCCTGACTGCTTCTTCCGCAGCCTTGAAGACCGGCGATATCAGCTTCTCTACTGATGCAACCGGCACCAAGACACCTGGTCAGGGCTTCTATGAATATACCGAAATGGACGATTCTGTTATTACTGATCCAATCACCGGCAATCTTGATAAAAAGTATGTAAGTCTGGGAATTGAAACCGAAAAAGGAATTTACAACTTCACTAAGGATACAGTTATTAATGTAACCAAGGGTGATTACAGCTCCAACCTGAGTGCTATTGAATCCAGCGGCGGACCGATTACGATTAATGCCGACGGACACAGTTTGGACGTAGCCTACCATGTTCTTAAGGGCAGCAATGTTGCACGTGCGGTAGCTACCGGCCTCAGCTATGGAAAGTCCAAAGACATTACTATTAAGGCTAAGAGTCTGAAGCTCAGCACTGATACCACCGGCTTCAGGGCCCAGGGTGTTTATGCAACCGGCGGTAAGATTACCATTGACGCAGACACCACTATTACTACATCTGCGCAGACAGAAAGCAATGGCATTTACAGTGGCAGCGGCGGAACTGTTACCATGAACGGTAATCTGGATATTCAAAAGGATAGCAAGGCAGCTAATTACATTGCGCTGAATTCTGACGATAATGGTATTATCAACGTCAATGTTAAGGATGGCAAGGCAGGTGCAGGCATTGTCAAGATTGATGGCGATGTCTACACCAAGTCTGCAGAAACCTATGATTATTGGGAGGATGAAACAACTTCTACTTCTTCTACCGTTAATCTGGCATTGCAGGGCAAAGACAGCAGCTGGAACGGCCGCAGCCTCTACGAAGTTACTTCCGGTGATGACTCAACCAGCTATGGTACCTTTAATCTGTGGCTGACAGATGGTGCAACCTGGACAAACGAGAAGAACGGCAAAGAGGTTCCGAGCGGCTTTACCGGCAGCCATGTAACCAACTTTACCGGTGGTGCTGATGCAGCACATGCAGGCAACATCTTCCAAAAGGACAGCAAGAATCTGACTGTTGACAACTACAGCGGCAATACCAATATCTTCTACGCACACACCGGTAACGGCGAAGCAGCAGCCGATTATAAAGCTGGCGACACTGTTATCAAGCATGCGGCAGAAGGCTCTGTAGTATCCTTGATTACCGATAACAGCGGTATTGCAATGGATAACGAATACAGCATAGCTAATGTGCTGAACGCATTGGCAGGCAAGCTGACCTACAGCAACTATGTAAATGGCGAAAATAACCTGACAGGTTATGTAAAGATTGCCGACGGCCTGACCGCAAGCAGCAAGGCTATGCAGACCGGCGATATCTCCTTCAGCAGCAAGGACGGCAAGGGCAGCTTAAAGGATGGCTCCATTGCTCCGGGCCTCACCTATCCCGATACCCAGACTCCTGAGAGCAGCAAGCTCAACAGCGGTATTACCGGCGATGCTAAGGCAGATTACCAGTATAAGAAAGATGGCATTCTGAAGGAAGACGGCTCCTATGTATTCACTCAGGATCCGACCGTTATCGAGGTTAAAGAAGGCGCGGCAGTAAATGCAACTGCTAAAGACATCGTAATCGACACCACCAAGGCTAAGCTCGAGCTGAAGGGTGAAACCGGTATCAACGCTGAAAACGGCAACGTAACCCTGAACGGCAGCACTGTTATCAGCGGCACCGATGCGGCAATCAACGCAGGTGAAAACGCTAACGTAAATGTTAACGGCAACAACAGCGCATTGACCATCAACGGCAGCATCAATGCCAACGGTGGCAACATTACCGTAGACAGCGGTAACGCAAGCAGCACTATTACCGGCGATATCAATGCAGCGAACGGCGGCAGTGTAGTAATCAGCCTGATCGAAAAGAACTCCGTATTGAACGGCGGCTACAATGTTGATGGCAACAGCAGCATTGCACTGAGCCTGGCAAACGGTGCAACCTGGAACCTGACCGACGGCGAGGAAGCTGCAGGCATGTCCCTGCTGAGAATGGCTAATGGTACAGCTGCCGCAGGCCTAACCATCAGCGGCGGCAAGACCGAGGCTGAAACCGGTTACCTGAACATGACTAAGAGAAGTAAGGCTCTCCAAATTGCTGATTATAGCGGTTGGGAAACCATCATCTATAATCACGATAATAAAGGTAGCGAAGCACAAGAATTCAAATCCGGCAATACTGTTATCAGTAATGCTAAAGAAGGCTCTGGTGTAATTCTGTTCACCGACAGCAATAATATCAATATTAACAGTCAGGCTGAGGTTGAAGCAGTATTGAAAGTATTGGCAGAAAAGGTTCAGTATACCGACCATGCAGCAAATGGCGCTAACCTGAAGGGTAAGGTAAGAATTGCCGAAGGTTTGACTTCTACCGGCAAGACAGGTGTTATGAAGTGGGATGAAACAAGCGGTATAGGAAAATTTGATCCCAGCAGCATAAAATGGGGCGAAATTTACAACGGCGACTATGAAACCCTGGTAATGAAGGGCGTAAGAAGCGCTGCAACTACCTCCATGCACAGCTGGCGCGACAACATGCAGGATACCTACACAGGTGCGGACCTGGCAGATGCAGACGGCATCTTTGTTAAGGCACTGGGCGGCAAGACCAGCTCCGATGTTAAGGGTGTTAAAGATGACAACACCTACCGCGGAGTACAGGTTGGCTATGACAAGGCTCTGGCAAACGGCTGGCATGCAGGCGTAGCCTTTGATTACCGTGACGGCGATTCCAACTACCTGCTGGGCGGCAAGGGCGATAACCAGCTTTACAGCTTTGGCGTATACGGCGTGAAGAATTTCGAAGATCAGTCCTACCTGCGTGTAGCAGCTAAAGCAGGCCGTGTTGAAAACGAATACGACGTTTACAACGAAATTCGCAGCCTGAAGCTGCATGGCGATTACAAAGCCAACGCTTATGGCCTGACCATGGAATATGGCAAGACCTTCGGCACTGAGGCAAGCTACTTTACTCCGAAAGCACAGCTGACCTGGTCTCAGGTAGGCAGCAAGAATTACACTGCCCATACTCCGAAAGACAGCATGAGAATTGACCAGGACGCTTACAGCAGCCTGGTAGCACGCTTCGGTGTGGAAGCAGGCGCTAAGAGCGAAAAGGGCCGTGTATATGTTGGCTTGTATGGCGCACATGAATTTAACGGCGATATCAGCGCAAGCTACTTCGCTAAGGACGGCGGCATGAAGCACACCAGCTTCGACGGCAAGGATACCTGGATGGAGATGAGCATTGGCGGCAGCTATGATTTGAGCGACAACTGCCATATCTATGCAGACTTTGCCAAGGACTTCGGCGGCGACTTCGAGCGTAAGTGGAAGGCAAGTGCAGGCCTGCGCTTCGAGTTCTAATCGCTTAGATAAGATATTTCCCCTTCTTTTATAAATAGGCTGCGGTGCTTCACGACAGTGCCGCGGCAAAAGTAAAAATCATCAGAAAAGCGAAGCAGTTATCCGTTGTAAGGCGGATGGCTGCTTTGCTTTTAAATATAATTAATAGAAGCAGTTTACAGATAATTTGCTTGAGGTGCTACTGTGAGTTGATGTTTATGGCGTTATGCTTCTTGCAGTGATTTAATTCACAATATCTTCAACTTTCACTTGACGCAATAGATTGATTATGGTAAACTCTATATGATAAAAAAATACCAATAACAGAAAAATGTAAGTAATACACCCCTTAGAAAAAACATTCTTTACAAAAGGAAAAAATCACTACTGCTTTGTTATTAAATTATATAATTATAGACGATCAGGTGAGGATATTTTGCCGGATATCTTCTTAACAGGGAAGTCTGATGTGATTTCGACGCTGTTCCGCAACTGTGAAAGAGAGCTGCTTTGTCGTTAAGCTGTTGCTTAAACCTCTTACCAAGGGATAAAGTGGCAATGATCTTAAGCCAGGGTACTGACTGATTGTACATATTAAGGGTCTACGAGATTAGACGCACTTAATGAGAGGGAATTTTTGGGCATTTGGATTGCAAAATTTTCCTTTCGTTATTAGTGTGTGCTAATCTTTTTTGTTTTTTATAGATGAAAAAAATATTTTTAAGCAATCATATTGCAAGGAGTGAGTGAGAGTATGAGGAGTTATCAACAAAAAAGATGGCAGCTGCTTGCTGCCGGCGTTTTGATGTCAGTATGCACATCATGCTTTACCGTATCACCTGTCTGGGCTGCGGAATACACCAAGGGTCTTACCGGTAATGCTGAAAGTGATATGGCAATTATCGGCGGTGACGGTAATACAGTTGTACAAAACGGCAACATCGTTACCTATGATTTTCAGGGTAAGGACCACACCTTTACCGTAAAAAATAAGGATGCCATTATGACCGATAAGGATAATGATGGCTATGATTACGTTTTGAATAACGTTGACGGTGATGGCAATAAAGGTACGCTGCACTTATACCAGACCAACACCAGAAAAAATGATTTTGCAGGTGTAACCGGCCTGGCAGCAGGCGGCGGTAAGGTTGTAGTAAACAGTAATCTGGATATTACTGCTTATTCTGCCTATGCTTCTGTAGGTGTCGGCGCAGCAGGCGGCACTGAGCTGACTATCAACGGCAACGTGAAGATGCGCAAGGATGATCCCAACAGTCCTTGGGGTATTATTACTAAAAACGTTCACGGCAATATCGGTCCCGGCGGTGTAACCTCTATGGACCCGACGGACGTTAACTATACCGGTGCACGTTGGCAGCCTAGCGCTTTCAGCGTCGGCGGCCTTGATGCCAGCATTACTGTAAACGGTAATGTGGATGTTGCTGTACGCGGTACTGCGGTACAGACGAATACCTATTCAAAAACTGATGACAAAATGCTTGGCTGCAAGCTGTCAACCATCAGTCTGTTGGGCGACTCTATCAAAATCGAAACTCCGTCTGACGAAAGAAATGAAGACGGCAGCTTTAAGGAAGCATATTATGCTATGGCCAGCTACGGCGGTACCATTAACATCAACGTTGTTGATACCAATAACAGCAAGGATAAATATTCCCTTGAAAACGAAAATCTCGTAGCTGCCGAAGGCAAAACAACCAATATTATCGGCAACGTTATCGCTCTGAAGCGTTCTGAGCGTACCGATAAGCCTGACGTATATCAGGATGGCCGTGTTAATATCGGTTTGACCACTAAGGATTCTACCTGGAAGGGTGTTATTGATAACGCAGGCACCGACCATGCCGGCGAGGTTAATGTATGGCTGAGCAACGGCGCACAGTGGACCCATGAAGCAACCTCCCGTGTAGACGGTCTGGATTACAGCAACATGCCGGCATACAGCAAGCCGAGCTATGATAATTTTGACGGCGTATCTTATGTTAATAAGCTTGTCGGCGGCCAAAAGTCTGCCAACAGCGGCTTTATTTACCAGAACAGTGATGTAAAGCTGAATATTGCAAATTACAGCGGCTACAATACCATCGTTTATAAGCACAATAATAAAGGCATGGAAAAGGCTGACTTCATCGGCGGTGATGTGACTATTCAGCATGCGAATGCCGGTGCTAATGTTACCCTGGCAACCGATAATAAAAATATCGACATTAAAAACGGTGATGAGGTTGAAGCAGTACTCAATGCTTTGGCAAGCAAGCTGACCTATAGCGGTTATGTGAATAACGAAAGAGATCTTTCCGGTACTGTTATGATTGCTTCCGGCCTGACTGCCTCCAGCATTACTGCTGAAGCTAAGGGTATGATTAAATTTAACGAGAAAACCGGTGAAGGCGGTTACACCAAGCCGCAGGAAGGAGAGCAGAATACTGCGGAAATCACCAGCGGCATGACCGGTACTTCTGCAGACAGCGATTATACCTCTGCCAATATCCGTCAGGAGGACGGCTCCTATAAATTTACCCAATCTACCAAAATTGACGTAGAGAACGGTACTGCTATCGATGCAGCTGCCGACATTACTGTTAAGGCAGCAGATACTGCTTTGACTCTGGATGCTAAACAGGGCATTGTTACCAACGGCAATACTGTAGACATTACTTCCCGCACTTTACATCTGACCACAAAAGAGGATGCTATCGTTGCTGACGGTGGTAAGGTTATCAGCATGGGTATTACCAATATCAACAAGGATGCTGCCGGCGATAAGCCTGCGGCAGAGAATGCTGTTAAGGCAGCAAACGGCGCTGAGGTTACCTTGGGCAATGGCGTTATCAAGGGCAATATTATCAGTGACGCTTCCGTAGTTAACATCAATAAGGATAACATGGATGCCGACGGCAAATATAAAGAGGGCTCTTTAGAGGGCAATCTTACTGTTGCTAACGGCGGCAAAATCGACCTGACTGTTGCCGATGGCAAATTCCTGGGCAGCATTGTGAAGCCGGGTGCGGCAGCTGCGGCTGTCGGTGACGACGGCACTGTTAACCTGACTGTTGCTGACGGTGCGGTATGGACCGGCGCGCATAAAAATGCCGATGCCGAGCTGAACCTGACTCTTTCCGGCGGTGTATGGAATAATAACGGCACCGACGCAACCTATGTAAACAGCCTGAAGGGCGGCAAGGGTGTTGCTAAGACTATTAAATATATCAATCCGAACGGCGGCAATAACGAGGAAGTAGAAATTCCCGTTAACGGCTTTATCAGCATGGCTCCCGATGCCGGTGCTGTTACCGTAGGCAGCTTCGGCGGTACTCATATCGTAAGCTATGACCATGATAATGCAGGCAGCGATGTAAGCGATTACAAGGGCGGCAACTTCACTGTTGAAAAAGCAGATAAGGGTTCTATGCTGATTGCGGCAACAAGCAGCAAGAACATCAAGACTAATGATCAGGACGCTGTAGAAGCAGCCTTCAAGGCATTGAGCCAGAAGATTTACTATGGCAATGCCGGTGTTGACGAAAACCTGACCGGTAAAACTATGATTACCTCCGGCTTAACTGCTTCCAGTATTTCCCGTTGGATCGGCGATATGAAATTTGACAGTGCTAACGGTGGCGTAGGCAGTTTTGTCGGCGGCAGCGGTATCAATATTACCGGCGATTACGAAACCGCACTGATGAAGGGCGCAAGAGCGGCAACCACCAGCGCAATGCTTTCCTGGCGTGATAATGCTGCGAACGTAATTTATCGCGGCGATTTGCTGCGTGCGCATATGGAGAGCGACGGCATCTGGGCTAAGACCTACGGCGGTAAGGATACCTACAATGCAAATGCGGTTGATCTGAGCAACAGCTATTGGGGTGCACAGGTTGGCTTTGACCGTATGTATGACCACGGCTGGATTGCAGGTGCTGCTATTGATTATCAGAAGGGCAGCTCCAGCTACAACTATACCGATGACGATTTCGGCAATATCGGCGGCAATACCGGTGACAACAAGCTGTACAGCTTCGGCCTGTATGCTTCCAAGGACCTGGGCGACGGCGCACATCTGGACTTTGCAGCTAAGGCCGGCAGCGTACGCAACGAGTTCAGTGTACACAACGGCATCGGTACCGAGCTGAACGGTACCTACAGAAACCGCGGCTACAGTGCTACCGCAAGTCTGGCAAAACGTATCGGTACAGATAAGAGCTATCTGGAGCCTCAGGCACAGCTGACCTGGGCACATTTGGGCGGCAGAAACTTTGCGGCCGTAACCGACGGCGGTGAGGTTCTGGATGTTAATCAGGGTAACTACAACAGCTTGGTTGGCCGTCTGGGCTTAGAGCTCGGCAAGACCGGTCATCTGGGCTCTGTCTATGCACGCTTCGGCCTGGCGCACGAGTTCTCCGGCGATATTACCGGCAGCTACAGCGCAGAGGACGGCGGCAGCAAGACTACCTCTGTAGAAACTAAGGGAACATGGGCAGAAATGAGCCTTGGCACTACCTTGAATATTAAGCCTAACGCAAGCGCATATTTTGATGTTTCCCGCAGCTACGGTGCAGATTATGAGCATGACTGGAAGTTCAGCGGCGGCCTGCGCTTTGCACTTGACCGTTTGCCGAAGCATGAGCAGGAAATTGCCGGTCAGGCAGAGGCTGAACAGTTCATTGCAGGTAATGCGGCAGAGGTTCAGAAAAACGCAGCTGCTAACGTAAAAACCGACGCTATGCCGGGTATCGCTGCACAGGAGCAGACTCTTAATGCTCAGCCTGCAGTGCAGGAAGCAGAAGAAACTACTGCTGTTGCAGAGCATTCCGAGCCGAAATATGTTGAAACCGTAACCAGCTACGATGCACCGGAGCCGACCGCAGCAGATTTTGACGAAATGAGCTTTGAGCTGGCACCTATCGTTGTTACCGCTTCCCGTATGGAGGAATCCATCCTGAAGGCTAAAGCAGATATGAGCGTTGTCGGCCGTGAGGAAATCGAGCAGATGCACATGGACAACGTGGAAGAGGTTCTGCGTACAGTTCCGGGCGTACAGTTCCTGGATTACGGCTCCAACGGCTTGAATGCCAACGTAAGCGGTATCCGCATCAACGGCAGCAAGGACGTTGTTATCCTGGTTGACGGCGTGCGTGTTAACGACTTCAAGGGCGCAGGCAGCAGCGGTTATATGTTTGCCGCACTCATGAACAATATGGATAACATCGAGCGCGTCGAGGTAATGCGCGGCAGTGCTGCTACCATGTACGGCAGCGGTGCTAAGGGCGGTGTTATCAACATCATCACCAGAAGACCTGAAGGTGCAAAAACCGTTATTGATATTGCCAAGGGCAGCTTCGGCAAGGAAGCCTATAAATTCAATACTCAGGCTGCCAAAGACAAGGTAAGCTACAATATTTACCATGACAGAACCATTTCCGGCACCAGCAAGGACGGCAGCGGTAAGGAATGGCCGGGTCAGAGCAATACCAAGAGCAGCGGTGCTAAATTTGAGTATAAATTCAACGATGCCAATAAGCTGACCTTGAACTATGAAACCATCGGCTCCAACTTCAGCGGTACCGACCTGGTATACGGCGGTCATTATGTAGGCATGTACGACAGCAATAGCGTAACCCTGAAGCATGATTGGCAGATTAACGATCAGTGGAGCAATTCTCTGATGTATCGTGCAACCAAAGAAAAATCCTCATGGGATAAGCCGGGCGGAGAGGACACCGATATTTCCGAGCCGATTACAAGCAATCTGGAATATAAGCTGTACAGCGATAACTTCAAATATCAGACCGACAGATATACTATGGTCGGCGGTATCGAATACAGCAAGGGCAAGGATAATACTAACCACAAGGAAACCAGCAATACTTCGCTGTTCCTGCAGGGTGATTGGGAGCTTGTGCCGCATGTAACCTTATCCGGCGGTATTCGTCACGACAGACCTGACAGCTATGAATGCCATAACTCCATCAGCTATAAGCTGGGTTGGGATATTACCGAGAAGGATACCCTGTATGCAGGCCGCAGCGATTACTACATTCTGCCGAGCCTGACACAGCTGTACGACCATAAATACGGTAATGCAGACCTGCGTGCTTCCGAAGGCCGTACAACATCTATCGGTTACAACCACGAATTTACACCTGATAATTACATGATGCTGAGCTGGTTCGAAACCAAGTCCGGTGTTGGCATGACTATGAACAGCACCACCGACAAGGACGATCCGAACTATGGCCAGTATCAGAACAGCATAGGCGGTATTTCCCGCGGCTGGAATGCACAGTACAATGCTCGTCTGAGCGATGCTGTAACGGTTAAGCTGGGCTGGGCACATCTGTTCTATGATGAAAAGGACAGCTTTACTCAGGGCTATGCACCTAAGGACAAAGCAACCTTCGGTGTATATTATGACAAGGATAAATTCAGTGCTGCCTTCGACGGCTTCTACTTCATCCGTGATAAACGCGGCATGAAGGAAGGCGTTAAGGGCTGGCCTTCCGATAAGTATGGCGTTTACAACCTTGCTCTTAATTACACAGCTGATAAGCAGACTAAGTTCTACGTTAAAGTAGACAACATCTTCAACAAGCTGTGGGCTGAGCACACAGACGTTATCTGGGGCGGCGGTGCCGACAGCTGGTATGCTATGCCGGGCAGAAGCTTTATCGTTGGCATGCAGTACACCTTCTAAGATAAACAGACTCATGTTATATACGGAGCAGTAACTTCTGCTCCGTAGTATATAAAAAACTTTTTTGATGAATGTAAAGGAGATTATATCATGGCAAAAGCTACTAAAGAAGAAACCAAAGTAACCGAAATGGAAAATAAAATCGAGAAGATGACTAAGTTCCTGGCTGACAATAAAATCGAATGCTTCGATATCCAAAAGCTGGAGGACGAGCACCACACTACTATCTTCCGCAGCCGCATGGAAGTTAAGGGCCAGCTGCTGCCGATGGCTCTGCTGATGGACGACAGCGTTTATATGCTGCTGCAGGTGCAAATCGCTCCGCAGGTAATCGATGAAGAAAAGCTGAAAGCACTTGCCGGTGCTATCAACAATATGAACAACAATGTTCGTCCGTTCAAATTCACCGTTTCCGAGAGAGGCGACTTCATGCTGAACGCATGCATTACCGCCGAAAACACCACCTTTAACCCGGCTCTGGTAAACGCTATCATGGGTGAGGCTGTTAAATTCATGGAAGCACAATACAGCAACATTATGGAAGCTGTTTGGGCTAAATAAGGAGAGTGACAGAAATGAAAAAGAAACTTATGACCTTACTGATGAGTGCCGTTATGGCTTTGGGTATCAGCGCCAGCGCTTTTGCCGCACCTGTAGGTGTTGTTAATGTTAATGCTGTTCTGAACAGCTATCCGGGAATTACCGAAATCGCCAAATCTGTAGCACAGGAAAAAACTCGTCTGCAGGAAGAGTTCAACAAGCAATCTGTTAACATGAGCGACGCGGACAAGCAAGCTTTGGCTGAAAAGCTCAGCAAGCAGCTGGCTGAATTTGAACAGAAGAAAATGGCTCCTGTACAAAGAAAAATCAACAAGACCATTTTGGACGTAGCAAAAGCAAACAACATTGACAGCGTTGTAAATATGAATGCTATGGTAGCAGGCGGCAAGGACCTTACCGACGAGGTTATCAAAGCGCTGAAATGAACGCAGCGTGTTTATGATAAGCTGAATAATTTTGTTATGAAATCGCAGGCTGCGCTGATGAGAAGCAGCCTGGCCGGTTTCTATATAAACTGCGCGGAGAATGACTTTGCGCAGAGGGGTTAGCAGAAGCAGTGGTTGTTTCTGCTTTTTCCTGATTTTTTGATAAGGAGGACTATATGCTGAAGCTTAGTCAAAAGAAGAGAAAAGCTCTTTTAGCACTGGCCGTTGCCGCAGCTGTTTTAGGTGCTAATAATGCATTTGCAGCAAGCGTGCATGACAAGGCTATTACTGAAAGTAACCAATATGGCAGCGCTGCGCGTACATATTGGAAAGAAGCAGGTGTGTATAATGCCAAAACACGCACCTACACCTTTGATGAGGATGTAACCTTAAAGCCTAAGGCATCTGAGCAGGAGTTTAATAACTGGACTCCCATGTTCGGCGGTATCTATATTGCCGGAAACAAACCTATTACCATTGATATGCAAGGCCATCGTCTTGATATCGCGCTGAACGTTGACCAGCCGAATGGTGTTGCCAACGTTTATAATGTAAATCCCAATGCTATTCATGTTAGCTCTGCTGATTTGGTGATTAACAACGTTAAGGGTATGGAGCTTTCTGCTGCCGGCAGCTTTTTGTCCGGAGGCAAGCTGCGCGGTATTTACGTTGCAGGCACCAACCAGGAGGGCTCTTACGGAGACGGCAAGGGACTTGCTAGCCTGACCATCAACAATGCCGACGGTTGGGAGAATGCTGTAAAATTCCATTCCAGCCAGCCTCAGGTTGAAAATGCTATTGAGGTATGGAAAAACACCGGCAGTGCCGACCTGAAGATTTCCGGTATGGTTGACCTGTATGTAGGCAATGACAGCGATGTTATTACCGTAAGAGGCGGTAACTCTAACTACAATATCGATAAGGCGCCTACCGCTTATATCGGTGGCGGCGCAATTAAGGCAGCTATGGGACGTGCTGCTGTTGTCAGCGGCGGCGAGTTGTCCATCAATTCCAAGCTGCAGGATGGCGTAATTGTTGCGGCAGAAGGCAGCCGTGATGTACAGGTTGAAGGCAATATTCTGGTTAAGGATCAGCAAAAGGATCAGGGCATTCTGACCTTAGGCATGAATACCGACAAATCCTATTTCAAAGGTACCATTTTCAATGATAATGGTGCTGGTGAAGCATATATGCTGCTTGCCAACGGTGCGCAATGGACCAATGAAAGCAAGGGCGATTATGATTATCATAACAGCAGCCTGAACCAGCTTGTCGGCGGTGAAGCTGATGCCAAAGCAGGCAATATCTTCCAAAAGGACAGCGGCAGCCTGACCATTGATAAATACAGAGGTAACACCAATATTTTCTACGCTCATACCGGCAACGGTGAAGCAGCAGAAAACTACGCAGCAGGCAATACTGTTATCAAGGGTGCTGCAAAAGGCTCCGTTGTATCCATGATTACCGATAACACCGGTGTTGCTATGGATAACAAGGACAGCGTAGCGAACGTGCTGAATGCATTGGCAGGCAAGCTGACCTACAGCAACTATGTAAACGGCGAGAATAATCTGACCGGTTATGTGAAGATTGCCGACGGCCTGACTGCTTCCTCCGCAGCACTGAAGACCGGTGATATCAGCTTCAATAAGGAAGATGGCAAAGGCTCTTATGTTGCTAAACCCGAAGTACCGACTGTAAAAGAATACACCAATACTCTTACCGGCTTTAATCTTATTGATAAAGCTTATGCGGATGTATTCAAGGACGGAGTATATAAATTTACTGAGGACAGCAAAATTACCAACCAATATGGTATGGACATTATTGAGAATGCGCAAATTGATGCAACAGGCAAAACCCTGACCTTGGTTGTCAATAATCTGGCAGATCAGGGCGCAGGCATCAAGGTTAACCCAAGCAACTCTTTGAATATTAAGGCTGATACCGTAAAAATGGAGCTTACCGGTGAAGATATTTCTTCTGATGGCCTGAAGGGTGTTAATATTGCTAAAGCAGGTGCCAAGCTGACTATTGACGGCAAGCTGGATATTACTGCTAACGGCGATAACAATACTATTGGTGTTTATAATCAGGGCGACGTTGTTGTTAATGGCGATGTAAAGCTGGACATTGAAGGTAATAACGGCGGCTATCAATACTATGGTGCAACCGGCCTGTATGCAACTAGCGCTATGGGTAACAGCAAGGGCGGTACAATTACCGTTAACGGTGATGTGGACTTCCAGGGCAATGCAAATGGTATTTGGGCAAATGCCGGCGGTGCCGTTGTAAACGTTAATGGCGGCAGCATTGTTGTAAAAGAAGGCCAAGACATGGGTTATGCTGCTATTAAAGCAGAAAACGGCACTGTCAACATGAACGTTCTTAAAGATGAGGCTGGCAATGTTACCGGTGCAGCTGACAATGCTGTAACCATTAAAGGTAACTTGAGCCTAGATACCGGTGCGGTAAATTCTGTTGATGTTCACGGTACCAAGAGCGAAATCAATCTGGGCCTGTCAACTGCTGAATCCAGCCTGACCGGTGTCGTACAAAACAGCTTTGCCGAAGGAGGCAAGAAAGACGGTGACAAGACCTTTACCGGTGATGCAAACCTGTGGCTGCAGAACGGCGCAACCTGGAACAACGAAGTAGTTGATACGATTATCAAAAATCCTTGGGGCGGCGAAAAATGGGCAGGCAGCCGTGTAACCAACTTTACTGGCGGCGAGAGCGAAGCAAAAGCAGGCAACATCTTCCAAAAGGATAATAACAGCCTGACTATCAGCAATTACAGCGGCAATACCAACATCTTCTACGCACATACCGGCAACGGTGAAGCAGCTGAAAACTACGCAGCAGGCGATACCGTTATCAAGGGTGCTGCAGCAGGCTCCGTTGTAAGCATGATTACCGATAACACCGGTGTTGCAATGGATAACAAGGACAGCGTAGCCAACGTGCTGAACGCATTGGCAGGCTGACCTACAGCAACTACGTAAACGGCGAACGCAACCTGACCGGTTATGTTAAGATTGCCGACGGCCTGACTGCTTCCTCCGCAGCACTGAAGACCGGCGACATTACCTTCAGCAAAGAGGACGGCAAAGGCAGCTATCCTACCGAAACTCCTGTTGTTCCGCCTAAGACAGAGTTTACTACTGCTCTGACCGGTGACGCTGCAACTGATACCGAATATGTAGGCAACATTCAGGACGGCAAGTATGTATTCGGTGCTAACACTACGATTAACGCTGTAGCTAAAAATGCTGTAGAGGTAAAAGCACCGCTGACCATTGATGCAGGCAACAACCAGCTGGTATTGATGGCTAAACAAGGTGACTATATTAGTGCTGTGCCTCTGTTCAAGCAAGCAGTTGAAGGCACAACCTCCATCAAGGCTGACAAGCTGGTAATCAAGAACTGTACGAATGACTTCAAAGAACGTTCCGGTATGGAAGTAACTAAGGGTAATGTTGATATCAATGCTGATGTTGACATGAAGCTTTCTTCTATGTCTAATGCTTATGGCATTTATGTAAAAGCTAACGGCAGCAGCGTTGCTATCCATGGTGATTTAAACTTAGCTGATAGTGAACAGTTTGACAGCATCAACGGCTTGTATGTAGAAAATGCCGTTGATTATGGTGCCAAAACTTCTGCTATTACTGTAGACGGCAAGGCTGACATCAACCTTCATAACGGTAATGCGATTACTGCTATCAGAAACGGCTCTACTGTTTCTGTCGGCGGTGGCAATATTAAAATTGTGAAGAACAACAGCAAGGAATTCTACGCTCTGCAATCTGATGGCGGCGTTGTGAATGTCAACATGAATGCAGATAAGAATGCAGCAGGCACTGCTACTACCGTAATTGAAGGCAACATCAGTGCTTATGGAGAAAAAGCTAATAAAGCTTTCGATATGGATGTTACCGACAGCATTATCAATATCGGTTTGGCTGACAAGCAATCTTCCTGGACAGGTACAGCTTTTGCAAAGGATCTTGGTACCAGCGGCTTCCCGTTCAAGGGTATCGTTAATCTGTATCTTGCTAACGGCGCAACCTGGAACAATGAGGCATGGGGCAAAACCAATGCAGCATTTGAAGGCAGCCATGTAGCTAAGCTGGCAGGCGGTGCAAGCGAAGCTGCTGCAGGCAACATCTTCCAGAAGGACAGCAATAACCTGACTATTGATAACTATAGCGGCAACACTAATATCTTCTATGCACATACCGGCAATGGTGAAAACGCAAGCAACTACGCAGCAGGCGACACCATTATCAAGAGTGCGGCAGCAGGCTCCGCAGTTAGCCTGATTACCGACAACACCGGCATTGCTATGGAAAATGATGCCAGCGTTGCCAACGTCTTGAACGCACTGGCAGGCAAGCTGACCTATAGCAATTTTGTTAATGGCGAAAACAACCTGAACGGTTCTGTTAAGATTGCTGACGGCCTGACCTCCAGCAGCCAGACCTTGAAGGTTGATACCATTAAATTCAATAAGGATACCGGTAAGGGCTACACCAAAGAAGAAACTGTAAATCCGGGCGGTGGTGAAAAGACTACCTTTACCGATGCTATTACCGGTGAAAAGCAGGGCGTATTCAGCGCAGTACAGCAGGAGGACCTGTCCTATGTATTTGCTGAGGACGCAAGCATTAATATCAACCAGATGACTCATAAGGAAAAGGATCCGGATTGGGAAGGCTCCTTCATCATCAGCGGTGCGGCTGTACAGAACGCTGCAGGCGTTGAAAATCTGGTAATCAAGGCTGATGACAAGACTCTGAAGCTGAACGTAGCTCTGGACGACAAGACTGTTCCGCCTGATAAAAACGCAGGTATTCTGAACAACAGAATTCCGCTGCGCGGCATTGACAACAGCATTGCAGGCAGCACAACAAGCATTACTGCAGGCACTCTGGATATCAACATTGATAATACCTACAGCCGTAAGACCAGCAGCGGCAACCCACTGATCGGCGAAGGCAGCGCAATCGGCATTTATGCTAAGAGCGCAGGCGAGAAGGCTGTTGTAGAGGTTACCGGCAATACCGCTATTAAGGCTCACGGCTATAACAATGTTTACGGCGTTAACGCTAACGGCAATGCCGAAATTAAGCTGCACGGCGATCTGACCATGGCTAAGGACGGCGAAGACTGGGCTATTGATAACGTTATCAAAGGTCAGAACACCACTACCTTGGGCGAATCCTCCTGGAGAAATATTGCCGGCATCAACGCTAACGGCGCAGGTGCAAGCGTAACCGTTGACGGCAAGACTACTATCGCAGCTCACGGCTCCGGTGTTGTAGCAGCAGACGGTGCAACTGTTAACCTGGGCGCTGCCGATATCGAGGTTAAGAACAACAGCAATGAGGACGGTTATGGCTTCCATGCTTTGGGCGCAGCTCTGGGTACCGTTAATGTTGGCGGCGAGGGCAAGACCGTTACCGTTAAGGGTAATGCAGGTCTCTTCGGCAAACAGAGCCAGAAATTTGCGAGCGACAGCAAGGAATCTGTTATCAACTTGAAGCTGACCACCGAAGATTCCGCATGGACCGGCGTTGCATACAAACATTTCGATGCAGAAAAAGATGCAGGCCTGAGCGGTTCCATGAACCTGACTCTGGCAAACGGTGCTTCCTGGAATAACGAGAAGTATGGTTATGTATACGGCGATTCCGAATGGGAAAAATATAAATTCACCGGCAGTGAAATCGCTAACTTCGTTGGCGGTGCAAGCGAAGCTAAAGCAGGCAACATTTTCCAAAAGGATGCGAACAGCCTGACCATCGACAACTACAGCGGCAACACCAACATCTTCTACGCTCATACCGGCAACGGTGAAGCAGCTAGCGACTACGCAGCAGGCAACACTGTTATCAAGCATGCGGCAGAAGGCTCTGTAGTATCCATGATTACCGACAACACCGGTATTGCAATGGACAACCAAGCCAGCGTTAACAATGTACTGAATGCACTGGCAG